>Ga0256404_1001507_pt1 | contig 55832 bp, 48 predicted proteins | sample RumenRJG_01DNA_FD_185990 | JGI IMG/M metagenome (GOLD analysis project Ga0256404, IMG submission 185990) | Bovine rumen microbial communities from Lethbridge, Alberta, Canada - RJG_01 | ecosystem: Host-associated > Mammals > Digestive system > Stomach > Rumen | place: Canada: Alberta | collected... | reverse complement strand
AACTTTGATACTTCTATTATACCAGAAAAAGTGCCGCAATCCCAGATAAATACTGGGTTTATGGCACTTTTGCAAAAAAAGTCCACGGCGCATGCCGTGGACTTTGTCTACAGTCTGAGAGGCTCTCGCTTATGCGAGAGCCTCTTTAGATTTGTAAAAATAAGAACTGATTTTATAATAGCTCCTGATAGCCGGGAACGAAGAGGTGACGAGGGATACCGTCTACCATGATTGGGCCTACGTCGCCTTGAATTAGTGGGCGTACATAGGTGATGAATTCCTGTGTTACATAAGTACCGTCTCTGGTAATCCATTCACGAGGTACCAGACGCTCATCGTTGGCAATCTTATGTACATCTTTTACTTCTGTACCTGCCTGATACGGATCATCGGAAAGTCTCTGGATGACTACCATCTTGCCGCTGTCGCCTTCATCGGCAGCTTTCATGGCAGCACCACCTACTTCATAAGCTTCCAGGATATCTACACGGCTGGCACAATGGCTGGCAGCTCTCTGCAGTGTAGATAGTTCAATGGATCTGGTCTTACATCCAATTTCCTGAGAAAGGATGTTACATAAGTATCTTGCTGTACCGGTCAACTGCTTGTGACCGAAAGCATCTACGTATTCTGTGGTGTTACCCAGCTCGCTGATGTAGGTACCATCTTTGGTGTGGATACCTTCTGATACAGCGATTACCACAGATCTCTTTTTCTTCAGTAAGTCTTTGCATTTCTTGACAAATTTATCTACATCGAAGTCAAGCTCCGGCAGATAGATGGCATCCGGACCATCGCAGTCCTCGCCTTTAGACAGGGCAGAAGCACCTGTAAGCCAGCCTGCATTTCGGCCCATGATTTCCACTACGATAATCTGACCGTTCTTTGTCTCTAAGCTCCAGCCGTCTCGTATGATTTCTTTTACGGAAGTACCGATATATTTGGCAGCAGATCCGTATCCCGGCGTGTGATCTGTAAGTGCTAAGTCATTGTCGATGGTCTTCGGGCATCCTACAAATCGGATCTCGGAACCGGAAATGATAGCATAATAGAAAGCTTTTTGATGGTATCCATAGAATCGTTACCACCGATGTAGATGAAGCAGTCGATTTCAAGCTCATCTAGAATCTTGAAAATCTTTTCGTACACTTCTTTGTCGTCGCTGATGTTCGGAAGCTTATATCTGCAAGACCCCAAGTATGCAGATGGTGTACGTTTCAAAAGCTCTGCGTCCAAGCCTGTACGAATGTGGTCTGATAAGTCGATGTAGCGCCCTTCCAATAACCCCTGCACTCCATGCAACATACCATAAACCTTTTTGTAACCTCTGTCTTTTGCGGTGCGAAATACCCCGGCCAAGGATGAATTAATGGCTGCGGTAGGACCGCCTGACTGACCCACGATGACGTTGCGTTTGCCTTTTTTGCTCATAATTGTCCCCTTTCTAAGACTGAAATACTGCTAGTACAAGTATAGCATAAAAGACTGATAAAGAAGGAGAAAAGTGTTGAATTATCTGACAAAATAACAGACCGGTTTTTGTGAAAAAAGTCAATAAAAAACCCGGCTTCGGATAAACCGAAAGTCGGGTGAGGGGGCTTAGTCTTCTGTAGAAAGGCTGTAGATAGGGGTGGTAGAGAGGTATACAGTCTCGTAAGGGTCTGCAGGATTCTGAATTCGCTGCAAAAGCTCTCTGGTGAGACGCTTTCCTAAGTAAGAGGTATCTACCTGAACGCTGGTCAGCTTGCCGGCCACACTGGCGTACTCACTGTTGCAGTCAAAACCGGTCATCATCAAATCGCCCGGAACAGTGAGACCTTTCTTTTCCAGATTTTGATATAGGAAGTTTGCGACATAGTCGCTGGCACAGACGAAGGCGTCCGGCAAAGTCTTCATGGTGTCTACGAAGCGATTCAAGGTCTCTTCATAGTCAGCGATGGCGATGTTGCCGGTGAAACTCAGGGCAGGATTTATCTCCAGGCCTGCGTCTAGCATGGCTTGTCTATAACCATCAAAACGGTCGTAGTTGGTTCGGGCATAATCGATATCTCCTACGAAACCGATCTTTGTCTTACCTTTTTCTATCAAATGCATGGTCAGTTCTTTCACAGCGCCGGTTCCTTCCACCATCACCAGGTCCCCGTTTAATTCAGAGAAGGAGACAGAGGAGACCGTATCATAGAATACCTTTGGTACGGGCAGCACACTAATCATCCGAATCAAATCAGGGTCATAGATATTCAGCACAATGACACCGTCCACAGTCCCGTTGGAAAGAATAGGAGGTAAGTGATAGGTGCTGCTATAAACAGATGGGGCATAGGTATACAGCAGGTTGATGTTATGCTTGGATAGTTCTTTTGCTATGTGGTGAATGATGTTGGTCCAGAAAATAGAAGAATCCGGACGGGATACGATAACGGACACCGTCAGGTTTTCTTTTTCTTCTGAAAAGAAGGCCGGTGCTCCTGACACAGCTTTGTTGTAGCCAAGGTCGGAAGCGGTCTTATAGATTTGCTCTCTACACTCATCGGATACCTGGTCCGGTTTGTTGAAGGCTTTCCATACTGTGATTCTGGAAACTCCCACCTGGTCGGCGATATCCTGCATTGTAATCTTTTTCATAGCATCCCCCATCTGTGATGATACATGTTATTACTATAAAGGTAACATGAGTAGTTAACTTTGTAAAGTAAAAAGTATTTTGAGGTTAACAATAGAATCGAACTTGGAAAACCTTGAAAAATGGGACTTTCTCACAAAAAAGAAAATCGAAATTAGTAAAAACTACCAAAAACACATGACAAAGTCTATATAAAATAGCAAAAATGTAATATTCTGGTTGACTTTGATAAGATAAAAACGTATAAAAGAAGTATAACGAAATGTTAACAATTAGTAATTTTCCTAAAGAAAACACCTCAAAAATGTTAACTAAATGCTAAAACGGAGGAAGAAATGCAGAAAACAACAGCAATGGCACGACCTAAAAGCAAGAAAAAGAAATTTACCAGAGATGATTTGGACTTAACCCTAATCTCACTACCTACCTTTATATGGTTTGTGCTTTTCTCTTATTTACCCATGTTTGGTATCATCATTGCTTTTAAGGAGTATAAGTTATCAGGACGTCACGGCTTTCTGTATAGCTTATTCCATAGTAAGTGGGTGGGCTGGTCCAACTTCAACTACTTTTTTAAATCCAATGCCTTTATGATGTTGCTTCGAAATACCATCCTGTACAACATCGTATTTATTATCTTAGGAGCAACGGTAGCGGTAGGATTTGCCTTGATGCTGAGTAACTTAAGAAGCAAAAAGGTTTCTAAAGTATATCAGACCATGATGTTTTTCCCACACTTTATGTCCTGGGTAGTGGTTAGTTACATCGTATACGCCATCCTGACACCGGACAAAGGCTACTTGAATGCACTACTTACTTTCTTCGGACACGAGAAAGTGATGTGGTATCAGTCTCCGCAGTATTGGCCTTTCTTCCTAACCTTTATGAAGATCTGGAAGGGTATGGGATACGGTATGGTCATCTACTTGGCAGCCATTACGGGTATCGACCCATCTTTATATGAAGCAGCGGTCATGGACGGCGCTACCAAATGGCAACAGGCAAAGTACATTACCATGCCTTGCATCAAAACAGTATTGATCATGATGCTGATTCTGGATACAGAAGACAGAAAAGGGCGCTATCGCTTATGTAAAGAATGTGCCGTCTAAAGGTTACAAAGCTTTAGAAGCTACGGAAGTTGAAAATGTAGAGAATCCATTTGCCATTACAGCGGAAGGAATTATAACACCTCACTACATCATTAAGATTGATGATAAGGGACAGTTCACTTCCATCTTTGATAAAGAAGCAGGAAGAGAAATTCTGCAGGAGGGTAAGATTGGTAATGAGCTTCGCGTATACGAAGATAAGCCTCGTAACTTCGATAACTGGAATGTGGATGCTTACTATACAGAGAAATCCTACCCTGTAGTAGAAAACGCAGTATGTGAATGGATTGAAAAAGGTCCTGTTCGTGCTACTTTGAAAGTAACCAAGAACTTATTGGACAATCCTTTTGTGCAGTTGATTCATTTCTATGCAGACAGCAGAAGAATTGATTTTGAAACAGAAGTAGATTGGAAGCTGAGCCAGCACTTATGCAAGGTACACTTCCCTGTAGATATTCATACAGATGAAGCTACTTTTGATATTCAGTTTGGTAACTTAACTCGTAAGATTCACCAGAACACCAGCTGGGATGAAGCTAGATTTGAAAGCTGCGCCCAGAAGTGGATGGATTTATCCGAAGGTGGTTATGGTGTCAGCCTGATGAATGATTGCAAGTATGGTCACTCTGCACTGGATCGCAATATGTCCATCACCCTTTTCAAAGCCGGTACAGAACCATTTGAAAAGGCTGACTTAGAGCGTCACGTATTTACTTATGCTTTATATCCACACATGGGTACTTGGAAAGAAGCAGATACCGTACAGGAAAGCTTTGACTTGAATGTGGCTGCACATGCAGTAAAAGGTGGCAAAGCAGGAGATGCCTTCTCCTTCCTTTCTGTAGATCAGAAGAATGTTGTGCTTGAAACTGTAAAGGCAGCAGAAGATGGAAATGGTATCATCGTAAGACTTTATGAAGTAGCGAATAAGAGAACCAAAGTGACTCTGCAGGCAAATGCCCAGATTGCTACCATGAAGGAAACCAACCTGATCGAAGAAGATGCAGAGTTTGGTAAGACAGGTCTGAAGGTAGAAGGAGATAAAGCAAGCTTTACGATTCTGCCTTATGAAATCAAGACCTTTAGAATTACATTCTAAGTCTCCTCAGACTTTGGAATACAATCCAATATCACCAAAAACGGGATGGCAAATGCCATCCCGTTTTCCGTGTAAAAATATTAAGGTTCTTTGAAAACAGCAGGTCTTGGTTTGTTTTCGGAAATGACTCCGGCAAGCTCTAAGTTCTTCAGCATCAATACGCGAACTTCACCCTGGTGCTCCGGCTTGATCATATAGTGCGCATAAGTCTCTACCAGAGAGAAGATGTTGGCGGTACGTCCTTCTATCTTGAAGTTGTTAATTCCCATGGGGACGTATTTTTCCCAAATCATTTCCGGAGATACGTAAGTGCTGTAGTCCTGAATGGTATGGATGCAGTTACGGTCGCCGTACTCGCAAGTCCATGGAACGATTTTCTTTTGTCGTTCTTTCGGCAGCTTTTTGTTCTGCTCCATGATTTTCTGGTTGATGGCGATGTTTTTATAATGATCGCCTCGTCTTGGACAGTTTGGAATGCACAAGGCATTGACCAAAACTTCAATTTTTTCTTTGTGATGGATGTTTTCTAAAAGGTCCCAGTTATTGTTCATGTTGTAGTCAAGGACTACGTAGCGGTAATCTTTTTCAAGTTCCGCATTCAGCTGGTCTACATCTCGAAGCTCCTTGCAGGTAGAAGAATCAATCTTGAAAGAAGGATACTTCTCCCTGATGTATTCCTCTAAGAGAGGAGAGAACACCAATACTTCATTCATGCCATTGTCTGCTACCTTCATGCAGTAATTACAAAAGGCATCGTCTAAATCTTCCTCTTTGATGAGAGGATTGGTGAAGGTGTAACGGACCGGGATGCCTTTTCCGTTAATGGAAGAAACAACCCTTTTTACAAATTCTGCATCGCATTGATCGTTTACGATGAGACGGCCGCCGTTCCATAAAGAGAATGGAAAGGAACCGAAAAAAGATACTACTTTTACCCCATCTCGAAAGTAGTCAGGATACTGCTTTTGCAGATTGAGCCAATACATGTTCAGGGGAAAGTTATATCTAAGTCCTGGCAAGTGAAAACGTACTTCTGTCATTTTTGTATACCGTCCTAAATACCTATTCTTTTCTTTTTATTATAGCTTAGTTGACTCTCTAAGGACTACCTCCGGAGAAACGTAAATCAATTCTCTGCCGGCGTTAGGACATTCTAAGCGATAAAGAATCTGACGAGCAAGTTTGCAACCGAAGGTGACACTGTTTACCCGCACGGTGGTAAGAGGAGTAGGGAAGGATAAGTCGGCCTGCTCGTCGAAACCACTTACCATAATGTCCTTTGGAATCTGAATGCCTTTGGTTACTAAACTGTTACATACAATATTGGCAACGAAATCGCTGACGCAGATAAAGGCATCCGGAAGAGGCGCTAACTTGTTCAGGAATCTATCGATTTCTTCTTTGTATGTGTCGGCTCCGATAGGGCCTGTGAGGCAATAGTCGGATTCTATACTGATACCATGTTCTTTCATAGCAGACTTGAAACCGTAATAACGTTCGAAGTTGGTCTGGGCGTATTTGATGTCTCCGATGAATCCGATACGTTTTTTGCCCTGGGCGATAATGCTTTCTGTAATCTGTGCGACACTGGATCTACCTTCGATTAAAAGCAAATCTCCGTTTAGCTGCGCAAAAGGAATGGTGGTAGAAGTATCCATAAATACCTTTGGCAGATTCAGAGAGGCCAGCATTTTAATCAAAGCGTCATCATACACATTCAGCACGATCATGCCATTTACAGTGCCATCGGTTAAAAAGCTGGGCAATGTGTAAGTGCTGTCGATTTCTTTCGGCAGATAGGTGTACATGATGTTGGCGTTATGTGCACTGGCTTCCTTGGCAATTTCATGAATCAGATTAATCCAGAAAACGGAGGTTTCCGGACTGGACACTGCGATGGCGATGGTCTTCTTCTCTGCTTCGTGTTTTTCGTTGGCTTCTGCTCGTAAATCAGAAGGCAAAGCATAATTCATTTCTAGAGCTTTGGCGATGATCTGATTTCGTAGAGCGGAAGACACACCGGGCCTGCCGGTGAATACCTTCCAAACGGAAACACGGGAAATGTTTAACGCATCTGCAATATCTTGCATGGTAACTTTTTTCATGGTTATCCTTCCTTTACTTGAGTTTTCCCGTCAGCAAAAAGCAAAACGGTGCGAGTGTGATCCTTAGTAGTTGCTGATAGTTCGAAGAAATGGTCTGTTACCTGCACCTTTAAGCGGTGAAGATGATAGGACTGATTCTCTGGTGTAGGAGCAAAATCCTGGAGGATTTTAGCAAGGGTGTTCACATCGTCGGTGTAACCTCCGTGATAGTCAAAGTAGATTTGCTCAGCATAATAGAGCTTACGAAGCTCCCATTTTACGATTTCGGTTTCCGGAATGGAAGGTGTTTCGTCTCCTTCGCAGAAGAAAAGGAAACCCCATAATTCCGGGTAGTGGATGTTGATGACTCCGGTAGGAGCCCATACCCAGTTGCTTTCCGGATTCGGTCTGCCGGTAGTTGGGTCACAAACTTTCTGGTAGGTACCGTTTTCTTTAGTGACATCCCATTGCACTCTGGAGAAATTCAAACGGTAGAAGTCTCCGAAGACAGGTGCTTTTCTGGAGTCTGCAGTTTCGGCCAGAGTGGTGAAAGGAATGACCACTTCTACAGACCAGTACTTGTTTTGGGCAGTAGAGTCGTTTAAAGTGCCATCGATGTAAACAGCACTCTTTAGTCCTTTTACTTCCAGCCCATTGATAGGACTGCCCAGGTCACGATACGCCTTGGTTAAAAGTAAGTCCCAGGTGGTGTTTTTGGCATTCATTTCATATTCGATGTATTCCTGGGTGTCGGAATTGGTATCCAGAAATATCTCAAAATCATTGTCATGAAAGATGACACAGTCATGTTCTGTCTGATGTCCCCAGATTTCATCCCCCTCTAAGATGGCGCCAACGTACAGATTCTCGTCATCCCAAAGCATCTTGGCTCTGGTACGGAAACGAGGCTCCGGTAAGGTGGGTCCTTCGATGTCTTGGAAGTACTCGGTGAAAGGAGCGTCCTTCCAGAAATCTTTATCCAATCTGCCGTCTAAAGTGTGCGGCATGGTTGCTCGTTTACAATAATAAACAGGTGGTGTAAACCCCACTTTTGGAATCGGAATTCGTATTTCCGGTTTCGCATTCATAGTCAAAATTCTCCTTAATTTTAAGCACAATACTACTAGTTTGTTTGGAGTATAGCATTTACTGTTAACAAAAGCAATGGATTTTAATGTTTTGTATAGTGAGAAAAATGATTCGAAAATTCAGTAAAAATGCCGAATTGCATAAGTTTCGAAAAAGGAGTAATGTGTTTATATGATGTTATCATTATGCAATAATAATTAACAGAAATGTTAAAACCTTTTACGGAAAGGGAAACTATGGAACGATATTTAGATTCTACGGTGCCTATAGAGGAGAGAGTAGAAGACTTACTATCCAAAATGACATTGCAGGAGAAGGTGGGACAGCTGAATCAGAGGCTGTACGGTTTCTCTATTTATGAATATGACAAGGACGGCTCTTTCCATTTAAAGGAAGAGTTTGAACAGGAAGTGAATCGCTGGAGCGGACTTGGTGTGCTCTATGGACTGTACCGAGCAGACCCTTGGTCTGGCAGAACAGAAGAAAACGGCATCACAGCATCCAGAATGAAGGATGCCTATAATGCGGTTCAGAAGTATGTGCTGGAGCATTCCAGATTAGGCATTCCTGTTCTTATGTCTACAGAGTGTCCCCATGGACACCAGAGTTTAGACGGCGGGCTGCTGCCTGTAAACGCGGCGGCAGGAGCGACTTTTGATTTGGCACTTTTGGAAAAAGCTTATGAGGCCTGCGGCAAACAGCTGAAAAGCAGCCACGTGGATTTGGCCCTGATGTCCATGCTGGATGTGATGCGAGATCCTAGATGGGGTAGATGCGAGGAATGCTATTCCGAAGACCCGTATTTATCCGGGGAGATGGCGTATGCAGCTACCAAGGGCATGCGTAAAAGCGGCACAGCAGTGGTGGCGAAACATTTCTGTGCCCAGGGGGAAGGTACCGGCGGCGTCAATGCCAGTGCTGCCCGTATCGGAGAAAGAGAACTTAGAGAGATTCATTTGCGTCCGGCAAAGAAAAGTGTAGAGGCCGGCACAGAAGGAATCATGGCAGCTTATAACGAAATCGATGGTATCTACTGCCACGGAAATCCAAAGCTTCTACAAGGTGTGTTACGAGAGGAATTTGGCTTTGACGGTATCGTCATGGCGGATGGATTTGCGGTAGACAGTCTCAATGTGGTAACGGCAGACACCATGCGCTCAGGGGCATTGGCTTTAAAGAGCGGTGTGGATGTAAGCCTTTGGGACAAAGGGTTTACCTTGTTGGAGGAAGCTGTAAAGGAAGGTCTTGTAGCGGAAGAATTGGTGGATGCGTCCGTTCGTAAAGTGCTGACGTTGAAATTCGAAAGAGGTCTTTTTGAACATCCTTACATGGAAGAAGATGCTTTGACAGAGAAGGAAAGCGCCGTAGATCAGATGAGCCTTAAGATGGCCAGGGAATCAGTGGTGCTTTTAAAGAATGAAAAGATTCTGCCGCAAAAAATGCCAAAGCGTATTCTGGTGATAGGACCTAATGCAGAATCTTACTATGCGCTGATGGGAGATTATTCTCCACCTCGTAGGGAGGAAGATACCTGTAGCGTTTTAAAGGGCTTGCAGGAAGTCTATCCGGATGCGGAAATCACCTTTGCAGGTGCTGATTATGAGAAACTTACCATCGACTTTGCCAGAGGAGAAAAGAAGACAGAAGAGTATGACTTGGTGGTTCTGGTAGGAGGAGGCTCTTCCTCCAGATTTGAAGGTGCAGAATTTGACCGAAACGGAGCGGCCTTATCTTCTGCCACAGCCATGGAGTGCGGCGAAGGTATGGATAAGGCAGACCTGATGCTGCCCGGCATAGATGTGAAATTCGTAGAAAAGTATTTAAAGGGACATGTCCCGGTGGTGGGAATCGCCATTGCAGGTAGACCATACATCGTGGAACCGGCTGCAGAAGTGTGCGATGCATTCCTGTATGCCTTTTATCCGGGTCCGTTTGGTGGAAGAGCCATTGCGGAAATCCTTGCAGGCAAGTGCAGTCCAACAGGTAGAATGCCGGCGTCTCTTCCCAGCAGGGAAGGACAGCTTCCGGCGTACTACAATTACAAGAATTCCTATGCAGGGATGAAATACTGCGACCAAAAAGAGAAACCGAAATACGTTTTCGGAGATGGTTTGCAGTACAGCGAAGTGGCATATCAGGCAAAAGTAGAGCAGAGAGTAACCGGATATCAGACTCTTCAAAATAGTCAGATGAATCAGCCGGTACTAACCTGCCGGATAGAAGCAGAAAATACCGGAGCCTATGAAGTGGCTGCCATACCACAGGTGTATCTGTCCAGAAAGAATGGAAATGTGACAGCCAGAGTATTGGAATTGAAAGGCTTTTCCAGAGAGATGCTAAACCCCGGTGAAAGAAAAGAAATGCAGATAGAACTCACCAAGGAAGCCTTCTGCTTTTGGAATCAGGAAATGCAATACACTGCCGGAGCTGACCTGTTTGAATTGATCATCAAAGACCAAGGACAGGAACTTTTCAGACAGGAAGTACAGTTTAAGAGATAAGTAAAGAAATACAATTGTAAAGATAGGTATGAAAGTGAAATGAAAATGAAGAAAGATGCACGTGATTATTTACTGCCAAGTCCAAAGAAACTGACTAAATTAGAAGAAGAATTTCACATGGAGTTTAAAGTCATTTATCCGGATGGTAAGACTGTGATTACTGATACACAGGTATCTGAGAAGTTGCTTCATGAATCTACGGAGAGAAGTGGCGATCAGAATTTGCAGTTCGTAGCAAAAATACAGTTATAATATGACATCTTAGGGATTGATGGAAAGGAGAAAGGCACTTGGTAAACAAGTGCCTTTTTGGGAATATGGCATGAAAGAATGTAATGAAACAGATTTGATTCATTTATTCGTGAAGGAACCTGTGGAACAATATGAAATCATAGACTCTAGTCAGGGTGAAGAGGACTTTCGCGAGACCATTATTGCTACATTAGAATCAGGCAATAAATTGGTTGTAAAAGTGAGTAGCAATGCATTTACCACATCAGAAAGTATAAAAGTGTGGCAGCGATGTGCTGAGGAGTATAGATGTTTAGGCTATTACTGTCCTCAAATCTATCCGTCCTTGATGCAAGAATTTCCGGCGGTGGATTACAAAGGACTTCACTGCATCGCGTATGCAGAAGAATTCTCACCATATCAGTCAGTGCATCAAAGCAGTGTTGTGAAGCCGTTTCGCGACGAACTATATGCTATGACTGCACGTGTCGCTGCGAAACGATTTGATTATGCTTCGATTCCATCAGGATACTGTCTATTTGATTTGTTCCCCGGTGAGCAAATGGACGAGGTGACAGAAAATGCAGTAGCATTTCTGGAATACTGCAAATCTTTACCGCCGCAATTAGAGGAACAGTGGAAGCGAATCTATGCCAGATGGGAGACGAACCGACGAGAACTGAAAGAAATCTATTATCAACTTCCCTTCTCTGTTTTTCAGGCTGACTTTAATGATACCAATGTATTGGTGGATGATGAGGGGAACTTTGTAGGTATTTACGATTTTAATCTGGCTGGACGAGATGAGATTTTGAATTATCTCCTTCGAGAAATCTATGATGGTACTTTCGAAGAGGAGCGCCAAGAGATTCTGCATGCCGTGAAAATCGCATCGCAATATTCCTTTTTTTCTGATTTAGAAATCAAGGCGGCACCGTTAATATACCGTTGCGTAAAGCCCTTATGGTACTCAAGAGTTCATGAACTGAAAAATGCAGGTGGCGACTTGACGCGTATCAAGGTGTGCCTTAATGAAATGGAGCATGCACAAACATGTGAAATAGATTTTAAGAAAGCAATGCATAGATAATATCCGCTTCTACAAATACAAACTTGTAACAGGAGAGACGGCTAAGGGAATCTTAGCTACCTCTCTTGTTGCTATATCGCTGCAGTGATATAGTCTTATTAAGAAGAGAAGACAATGAGAGAAATAAAAATGGAGATTCACGCTTACGATGATAGTTATGTAGAAAGTGCTCAGAATATACTGGGGCATATGTTTGATTTTGGAATCAATGAAGTTGGACTTGAACCGCAGGAACTGGTAGAACGTTTTTTGGTATCGGACTGTTCAAAACAATTTGAAATAGGAAATCCACGCTTTGTGGCTGGTTTGACAGGACCGGAGTTGGCGAGAAAGGTGCTTGAAGAAACAGGCTACTTAAAAGAGATACCAGAGGATGTGATGTATATAGATAGGAGTCCAGAGTATTGGGCTGGATGGGTTATGGCGTATCTGCAATGGTGCAAGGACGCAAGTTTTGCAAGTCTTTTTAAGGCAATGGACATCGAGTATGTTTTGAAGCTATACCTGACTTATCATGAGATGGATATATCCAAATTCATTGATTTAGCCAAGGAAAGATATGTGGAGCGTTTCCCTAGCACGGCACTCAAGCGATATCGAGAATTGTTGCAGATGTCTCAAAGAGAACTGGCAAATGAGTCAGGGGTACCACTGCGACAAATCCAGATGTTTGAACAAAGACGGCGTGATATTAATAAAACCAGCGCAGAAACTTTGCTTCGATTAAGCAAAGCATTGCACATAAGTATGGAACAGCTGATGGAAAAATTCACATAAAGAAACGCAGGTTAAGAGCAATCCTAACCTGCGTTTTTCTATTTATTCAGTTCTTCTTTTAGCATCTCCGATGTACGGAAGGCCGAGATAAAGCAAGCGGCTGGAGGAAAAAGCATCGGAATCGGTGGACAGGAAGCTTTTCCGATGTAGTGGAGGTCGAGATAAAGCAAGCGGCTGGGGGAAAAAGCATCGGAAACGGTGGACAGGAAACTTTTCCGATGTAGTGGAGGTTGAGATAAAGCAAGCGGCTGGGGGAAAAAGCATCGGAATCGGTGGACAGGAAACTTTTCCGATGTAGTGGAGGTCGAGATAAAGCAAGCAGTTGGAGGAAAAAGCATCGGAATCGGTGGACAGGAAGCTTTTCCGATGCATTGGTGGTTGAGACAGAACAAGCGAGGTCGAGATAAAGCAAGCAGCTGGAGGAGAAACCCGCAGAAATATGGTATAATTGGGGACGTATGATATGAAATTACGGGGGTAACATATGATTAAGCACTACAACGCATTTATATCTTATAAGCATGCGGATTTGGATAATAAGGTGGCAGCCACCATCCAAAGAAGTCTGGAGCATTATAAGATTCCGCGAAAGCTGCAGAAGAAAACAGGGAAGAAGAGAATCAAAAGAGTCTTTCGCGATAAGGACGAACTGCCGATTACCTCGAATCTCAGCGATGATATCTCTTATGCATTAGAGCATGCGGATTATCTCATCGTCATCTGTTCTACAAATACCAGAAAGTCTATTTGGGTAGAACGTGAGATTCAGTTCTTTTTACAGAATCATTCCATGAATCAGATTCTGACGGTACTGGCTGACGGTGAGCCTCAGGACGTGATTCCGGAGATTCTCCTAAGCGAAGAGAAAACCATCACAGATGAGGATGGTAATGAGCAGGTAGTCAGATTACCACTAGAGCCCTTGTCTTGCGATTGGAGACTGCCGGAGAGAAAAGCGAAAAAAGAAGAATTGCCTAGACTGGCAGCGACGCTGATTGGCTGCTCCTATGACGAACTGATGAACAGACAGCGTCAGTATAAGATGCAGAGATTGAGCGCCGTTTTTGCCATGGTGATGGCCCTTGCTCTTGGCTTTGGCGCTTACATGGTATATAGCAACATGCAGATTCAGAAAAACTATCTGCAGGCTTTGCATAATCAGGCCAAATACTTGGCTACCGCGTCTAGAAATCAGATGGAGAAGCAACAGCGTATCACGGCATTATACCTGGCATTGGAAGCTCTTCCGAAGGATGAAACAGATGAAAAACCTGTTACCACAGAAGCGATTCGTGCTATTTCGGATGCCACGCTGGCGTACCAGCCTCAATCAGGTGCTGATATCAATCCTGTTTGGAATTATGCTATGCCGGACCATGTAAGGACCTTTCATGTATCTGAGGATGGGGCGAAATTACTTGGTATCGATAGAGTTAGCAATATCATTGTGTGGGATACAGAAACCTATGAGCAGGTGGCAAAGCTGGATGCTGTGGAGGACCTGGATGCAGCAGATTTCATCGGATCGGATGCTTTCCTGGTGATGCAGGGCGAAGTGGCGACTGCATATGATTCCCATAACGGGGAGAAACTCTGGGAATACGAAAACGATAATTATTTGAAAACAGATATCATTCCTACAGCGGATGATAAAAATGTCCTTCTATATGATCGGGAAAAGGTTCTCGTTCTGGATGCAGCTACAGGTAAGGTTGTAAAAACCTATACAGTGGAGCTACCGGAGGAGGACGACGATTTTCTTATGCGCGTTACCCTATCACCAAACGCGAAAAAGATAGCGTATCGTCGTGGTTCTACGGTAGAGGATACCTATGCACTGGGCGTAATGGATTTGGAGAGTGGAGAGCGAAACGAAATCCTGCTTGAGGACAACATGTTTCGTTTTTGCTGGGCAGATGATGAGCATTTGGTAGCTTCTTTTGTATCACCCGGGTTGGAAAGCTCTTCAGCACTGGGCACATCGGTTATCCTGGCAAGCACCGAAACACCTATCATCTGTTATGATGGCAATACGTTGCAGGAAATTTGGAATCAGACCTATGTGGGAACAGCAGTTGCTGTGAATTCTGATTTCATGAGGATGCCTGCAGTGGACGCTATATCCTACTATTCCGGTAACATCTATGCCGAGTATGATATAGCCACAGGTTCGCTTTTGCATAGCTATGATGTAGGGGATGCGATTATAAACGTAAGCGATCCTAATGGAACCGGTTCTCCCAGTGTTTTGACCTGGAGCGGAAGAGTCGGAAGCCCCCTATCCGGATGGGAAAAAGACGCAATCGGTCTGAAAAAAATCATGACGGATTCTGTCATTGCCGGAGAAGTGAATCGTGGTCTCTATGCCCAACAAGAAGATGGTAACAACATCTTTTGCTATAGATCCGGCGTATATGATAGGGACTATACCCCTATGGGAGATGGTCTAAAATTGCAGGGAAGCGTTCTTTTCACCAATTACCTCATGAATGATGATTATCTGGTGATTTTGACAGATGAAGAGAAGGGAGCCACGATTAGTCTCTTTGATGTGAAAGAAGGAAAACTATTGCAGCAGATTCCACTGGGAACCGAAGAAGATAAAAGCTACCAGTATGAGCTTATGGAAATCAAAGAGGATAAGCTATACCTATCTACTAAGGCGGATAGTATCGAGGTAACCGTAGATTTAAAAGACTATCATATAGAGAACAGAGAACGCACCTATGAGGAGCAAGATGCGTTAAAGGCGGAAGAAGAAAAGAAGCTGGAAGAGGCAGCAGAAGAAAAAGAGTTTTACGAATCCCTGAATTTGCGTGGTGCCAGCGAGCCTTTATACTACGAAAATCACACCATGCCGGATGGTCAAAAGCTTTTCTTTGTGGTTTTTGCAGATGGTACCCTCGGTAGATATGATGCAGATACAAAAGAGTTTATCGGCAAAACAGATATCATGATCAGCGGTGGCACAAAATATCGTGATCCTATTTTTACTTGGGATGATGAGAAGCACACATTATATCTTCAGTTGGATACGATTCTCAGCATCGTAGATACAGAAACCTGGATTACAGAATCTATTGTGTATCAGTGCCTGGGCTACCATGCCGGTAGTGATCGATTCTACATCTACAGTAAGGGTGGAGAAGAAGGAAATGAAATAGGATATTATAAGCATTACACAGTAGAGGATTTGATACAAAAAGCAAAAGATATACTGCATGGAACGGAAATGAGTCCGGAAGAAAAAGCCATGTACGGAATTGAATAAGTTTTACAGAAAGATACAAGAAAGGCGCCGATATTGGCGCCTTTTTGTGTGCTAAGAATTACTGAGAGATGGGGTCATATAGCTGGTCAAATAGTCTGCCTTTGATGACATAGATATCGTGCGGATCATCCTCTCTGACGGCGATATAATCTCCCACATTTCCGGTGTAGTATTTTTCTTCATCCCAGGCGGTGAAAACTTTTACATTATGGTCTAACGGTTTGGCATAGATGCCGGAGGTGTCTTTGCTAATGACGGTTACGGCGTTGTCCAGAACGGAACGTACTTCGCCGGTGGTGGCATTTTTAATGGTAGGGGAGTATTCGAACTCCTTATTTAGCCCGTCCTTTATGTAATCATAGCTACACTTAAACTTTTCACTTTTGATGGGGTAGATTTCACCCTCCACACCGATCATGAGATAATGCTCATCTTTGATGGTGACATTCACATCTCCTTCCAGGGTACGAATCAGTACGATAGTTCCCTCCGGGAATATGTCGGTGAGATGTACTGCACCGATTTCCTGTGGATGTTTTTTGTAATGCCCCATATCGGACAAATCCAGCAGGGTGTCTTTGGCGTAGATGATTTCGTATCTGTCAAAGTAGGCGGACATGCGCTGGTGTAGCAGGTCATGGGCTACGGAGCAGACAGTGGAGCCTTCCGGTATGTCTAATTCCTCCGGTCTGATGGAGCCACCGGCTTTGTAGATGTGGCCGCCACCACCGCCGAATCCCTCGGATAAAAAGGCAGCTAACTCGTTGGCGTGTACCTCTTTGATACAGGATCGAACCGAAAACTTCACTTCCACACAGGATACGTAGTAGGCGAGACATACGTCTACGGCAGCTGTTTCCAGAGCAAAGTCACTGATGACACCCAGGATATTGGGATCGCAAGGGTCAGCTTCGATTATCATATAGTGATGATTCGGGAAGTATTCATTGGATAGGATGGCGCGGCCCGTAATCAAAAGCTCCTTCAAGGTGATGTTGGAATTCCCCATTTCCGTGATGATACTACGATTGATGGTAAGAGCATCCAGCATGTCTCGGTCCAGAGGGTGAGATACCTCGGAAAGCTTATTGGTATCTGTATATAAGCCATAGTAAAGGGCTGTAGATAGAAAAAGCTGATCCTTGGTGGAGAGACCTTCTGCGCGAATCATATCCCACAGAATCGTGGAACAACTACCTACACTACTACGGATTTCGGACAGGGCAGGTATCTCTACGGTTTGCTGATGATGGTCGATGACGGCGATGGTCTTGGCTGGCGTCATGGTGACATTGCGCTGCCCATACTGACAATCTACAGTGACCAGCAGATCCGGCTCCCTATCAAAGTCCGGCGCATACTCTACCGGGATATGGAGCTTTTCTAACATAATCATCAGATTACTTTTTCGGATTTGATTTTGGCCACGATAGATGAATTGTGCCTTTTTGCCATTTTTATAAAAGTACCAATACAAAGCAAAGCCGGAAGCCAGTGCATCTGCGTCCGGATTGTCGTGACATTGGATGACGATATCCTCAAAGGCTAATAGTTCGTGTAGTTTCATAGAACCCCCCCACTAGAAGTATGACAGTGTAGTCTACTTAGAGCACGTTTTTATCGATGTAATTGCTCTTATATTTGCTGTATACGATTTTTTGACTTTTATAAAGTCCGGAGTAACCGGATACCCAATAGCTGAAGGCGATGGCCAATAGGAAATATGGCATGGCATCGTAGCCGAAGAGCTCGAAGCAAATCAGCAAGCTGGAGATAGGACAGTTGGTTACACCACAGAATAAGGCACCCATACCTACCGCAGCCATAAGAGCCGGAGAGAAGCCAATGAGTCCGCCTACGGCAGCACCGAAGGTGGCACCAATGAAGAGCGTGGGCACAATCTCGCCGCCCTTGTATCCACAGGAAAGGGTCAGGGTGGTAAATATCATTTTCAGTAAAAAGGCACCAAGACTGATGGAAGCGCCGGTAAAGCAAGATGCAATCACAGCAGAACCGGTACTGTTGTAGGTTTGGGAACCCACGATTAGGGTCAGCACTAAAACGCTGGTACCGCCTACGACAGCCTTGATGTATGGGTTCTGCACCTTACGACTTAAGAAGCCTTCATAATGATGCAGCATGGTGCAAAACAGAATAGAAGCCAGTCCGCAAAGAATGGCAAAAATACTGATGAGCAGGGCGTTTTTTAAAGAAAACTTTGGAATCACATCGATGAGGTATTCCTCTGCATGAAGCCCAAAGTAGCTGGCAATATATCTGGCTACCAGGGAAGAGATGACACATGGAACCAGTGCTGCATAGTGCATGATACCGACAGAAATCACTTCCATGGAAAAGATGGCAGCCGCCATAGGAGTTCCAAAAAGTGCGGAAAAGGCAGCGCTCATGCCACACATGATCATGGTTTTCTTGTTGGTGGGGCTAAGATGCAAAGCTCTACCAACACCGTTGCCGATAGCGCCACCCATCTGCAGAGCGGCTCCTTCTCGTCCTGCAGAACCACCGATGAGGTGTGTCAGACAGGTTGCCACAAAGATAAGTGGAGCAAGGCGGAAAGGCAGTTTAGTATCAGACTGAATGGCAGCGATGACGGTATTGGTGCCGCTGTCTTTTGTCCGTAATATGCGTTTGTATAAAAAGGTGATAATCACTGCGCCGATAGGCAGGAAATAGATGAGCCACGGGTGACTCTCTCTGGTTTGAATGGCGTAGCGCATGGTGATGCCAAATGCAGTAGAAAAAAGACCTACTACCGTGCCAATAAAAATAGCACCAATGGTCCAGGCCAGTACGGAACGCGCACGCTCACTGTTGTGTTTGATTTTATGTTTCAGATAAGATTTGGTATCTTCCTTCATTTCATCGCCCTCAATCTCTATCCTACCACAAAAAGAGGGTATTCAAAAGTTGAGGGAACGGTTTTTTCGGACATGGCCAGAATGGTAGATGCATACTCTGATGGACTCATGCCACATTTCTTTTTAAATTGTCTGGAAAAGTATCCCACAGAAGAGTAACCAAGGGCATCTGAAATCTCTGAAATATTCAAATGCCTGTCTCGAATCATCTGCTGCGCCGTCTGGATTTTCAGCATAGCAAAGTATTCCATGAGACTACAGTGATGATATTTTTGATACAGGGTTTTTAATCTGGAGTACCCTACGAAATTGTCTTTGCAAATCATTTTGATGGAAAGGGTTCTGGCGATATTTGCTTCGAAATAGCGGTCCAGCTTTTGCAGTAGCAAAGCATCGTCATTTTCGTGGTTGGTCATCCCCAGCACATAAGACTGGGAAAAAGTCTCCTTCGTGGCTTCTCGAATCAGCTGAATCATGAGGCATTCTAAGGAGGAGCGGATGAACTGGGCGCAGCCAAAGGAAGCATGCTTGGCAGGAATCATCTGCTCGGTAGAGGGATCGTTTAAAGGATTTGCAAAGTATTCTCTGGATTCCGCGATGATAGAACGCAGAAAGGAACAGTCCACGTCGGAAACAGGAAGGGTCTTTCCTTCGAAGAATTTCATAGCTTTGGATTTGCAGATGAAGGCCACCACCACCAGATTAGGGGCTTTTTCGCCGGTTGCCTTCAGGGCATGGAATTCGTTTGGCTTGTGAAAATGAATCTGCCCCTTGCTTAAAGTCGACCATACGCCGTCACTGCATATCTGAATTTCCCCGTGGTCTACGTAGACAAACTCCCAGAAGTCGTGAGTCTCCCCCGGAAAGGAGAAATTGCTGGCATAGGAAAAATAGTGGATGGTGACCACATTAGAAATGACGATATCGGTAGATAAAGGCGTCGCTATATAAGCCATGGTTTCTCCTTTCTGCATAGCATAGGGTAAACAAAAAGTAAGTACGTATATCAGATAGAAGCTCGTTGCACCACATGAAGCGGTAAAAATATAGTTCGAGGTAACATGTCATATCCTTCCATACGCTGCTTTAGGGTATCAAAAGCAAGGATACCCATCTGGGTGGTAGGAATGTGGATGGTGGTCAAAGGGGGATTGGAGAATCTGGACATCTCGATATTGGAGATTCCCATGACTGCCACTTCCTCCGGTACCTTTACATGCAAATCATACAGGGCACGTAGCACTGCCATAGCCATCAAATCGCTGGCTACGACAAAGGCTTCTGGTAACGCGTTTTGCTTATGTAGTTTCTTTACGGCGTCTACGCAGAGCTTTTCCTGCCAATGACAATCTAACGTGGTTCTTTCCTCCACCTTCAGTCCATGGGAATGCATGGCACTATAAAAGCCGCGGTAACGCTTCCCTTCTTCGAACTTCGAGCCGATGGGAGAAGAACCGATGAAACCGATTCTTTTATAGCCTTTGGCTACAAGGGTATCTACAGCCAAGCTTGCCGCAGCATAGTGGTCGTAGATGATGTTGTCGATGTCGGTGTGGGCGGTATCGATGCCTACGATGGTGGGTACGTGTTCTTTGAGACTGGCATAGACAGTTTCACTTAGAGTGTTCATGAGAATGATACCGTCTAGATGTTCCGCAGATGCAGGGGCACGGAAGCCGGAGTCCTCCAGTTCTTTTGAGGTGACTACAAAGGGAATGCTGCATCCGTTCTTTCTGGCATGTTCCTCGATGGCAGAAAGAATACTTAAATAATAAGGATCACTGTATTTATCCTTATCGGTACTGATGACACATCCTATACAAAGGGGGGTGTCATTTTTACTGCTGGTTTTCTTTTTTACGCTGCCTGCAGGGGCCTTATAATTCAAATCGGCGATGGCAGCCCATACTCTAGCCTTTGTTTCTTCGGTCATACGTCCCTGGGTATCGTGGTTGATCACCCTGGAGACAGTGGCGGTGGATACACCTGCAGCTTTCGCTACATCTCTTATATTGCTCATTTTTTACCTCGCCTGTGAAATAGTTAACAAGAGACCTGTTTAGTAAACAAAGTAATCTTACTTTGCATTATAGAGTTTCTGTCGGAAACTGTCAACGGATAAGAGAACCCTCCAGATTGTGCAAATAAACCGACAGATAGTGCAAGGGTAAGGTATTTACACGCAAAAGCAGGCAAACTATAATGAAGTTAACAAGAGAAAAACTAAGGTAACAAAGAAGGTAACAATGGGGACTGATATGGGAAACAAAGAATTAACAAAGCTTGCGCTCATTGGCGCCGGTCAGCGAGGGAGAATCTACGCAGATTATGCTTTTACACATAAGAGAGCAGAGATTCGCTATCTTGTAGAACCGGCTCCAAAGAGAATGCAGGAAGCAAAAGAAAAGTATAAGTTGGACGATGACCATGTATTTGCAGATCCGGCAGAGTTTTATAAGTTAGGTAAGGTCTGTGATGCCGTGATTATCGCCACCATGGACAGACAGCATTATGAACACACCATGGGTGCCTTACAGCTGGGCTATGACATCTTATTAGAAAAGCCAATCTCTCCGAATTTACAGGAGTGTCTGGACATCCGAAATCTGGCTATGGAAAAAGGATGCCGCATTATGGTATGCCACGTGCTTCGTTACACCGGCTTCTGGGCTTCTATTAAGAAACTGGTGGATTCCGGAGAACTGGGGAAGGTCATCGATATTCAGCATAATGAGAATATTGGTAATTTCCACATTGCCCACTCCTTTGTAAGGGGTAATTGGAGAAACAGCGACATCGCAAGTTCCTTAATTATGCAGAAGTCTTGCCATGATATGGATTTACTCACCTGGATTGTAGGAAGCAAAGCAAAGTCCGTATCCTCCTTCGGGGATTTAACTTATTTTAAAGCGGAAAATGCGCCGGAAGGCAGTACAGACAGATGCGTGAACTGCAAAGCGAAAGATTGTAGATTTGATGCCAGAAAAGCCTATCTGCCAATCGCCGGTGACTGGCCGGCTACGGTGCTTTCTGTAGATCAGAGCCAGGCAGGGCTGATGAAAGCCATTGAAGAAGGACCTTATGGAAGGTGCGTATTCCATTGTGACAATAACGTATGCGATCATCAGGTGGCGGTATTTGAATTTGAAAATGGCGTGCATGCTACCTTTAATTTAAGCGGATTTACCAATCGTATGTGTCGTACCATCAAGATTATGTGCGAGAACGGTGAGATTCGAGGGGACGATGGTCTGAACGAAATCGAGGTGATTCGATTTACTTCCAATTGGCAGGCAGCTCCTTATGTGAAAAAGTACCAGCCTGATTTGAGAGAAGGCTTCCATGGTGGCGGAGACTCCGGCCTGATGGAGCAGTTCTTGGATTTACTGGATGGCGATGACGTGGAAAACCTATCTGCAATCGATAAGTCCATTGAAAGTCACGTGATGGCAATCGCAGCAGAAAAGTCCAGAGTAGAACACAGGGTGATTGATTTACAGGAGTTACGCTCCTAAACAAACGACAGAAGAAATCCTGACATAAAGATGGGGTAGATATGGAAAAAACAGGATATCAAAACATAATAGAACAACTAAGGCCTGAAAACATACCTGCAAAGTTCCAAGACGCCTATGAGAAATGGGATGGCAGCGGACACGTAGTGACAAGAGAGGAATTAAAAGGGTATTTGTCTCGCTATGAATTATCAGAGCACGAGTTAGAGGGGCTTTTACAAATTGTGGATAGAATCCACGAAAACAAGACACTGTGCGAATACATTAGCTTTTTGGTATGGACTCAGTGTGAAATCAGAAGGTATGAGTATTGGTTTGAAGGGGATGTAAGCTTTAACTGTAAGGCTTTGCCGGATATCGGAGATGCAATCAATCTATACATGTGTCTGTCCTGCATTGAATTTGCCAGACAGGACATGATTCGAAGACAGATTCCTGTAGAGGTTTATGAGAAAATCCCATACCGTATGCTGGATGGTCAGATGGAAAAGTATCAGAAGACAGGAAGTCTCTTAGTAGATGACCTGCCTTGGAAAGTGAATTTTTATTCCTTATCCATTTATTTGTTTGACAGATTTTTATTCTGCCCATGCGGCTTTGATGATCCGTATCGTTTCTATAGAAGTAAGAAGGATAAAGGGGAAGTCATCGGCATCGCAGAGGATGGACTGAAAATCGATGCATACGGCCAGCTTATCGATCCACAGGAAATCACCTGCGAGGACATGGATTCGCTGGAGCTTTCCAAGAAAGATGGAAAGTGCTTTGGCAGATACACCTATAAAAGAAAACCAATCTTTGAGACAGCGCTAGCTGAAATCGGGGATGAAGTCCATGGAAATCGAATCAGTCCTTGTGGCATTGTCACCAGGGAAAAGATTCGAATTTCCATGGATACCTATCAGGAAATTCTAAGAAAAGGGGATTGGATGATAGGGTTTCATATTCCCGAGGGAGAAGGATATACACCGGAGAGAGTTCGGACATCCATGAAACTTGCATGGGATTTCTTTACAAAGTATTTTTCGGACTTACCGTTTAAGGGATTTTGGTCCTCCAGTTGGTTATATGACGGCAGACTTTGTCTTTTCTTGGAGGAAGACAGCCGAATCGTTCAGGTACAGAGACAGTTCTTTAATTATTCCGGTGGCTGGAATGGAGAGAGTACCTACATCGAATTATTTGGGGACGAAGACCTGTCGATAGATGAAGTGCCACAGAAGTCATCCTTACAGAAAAAGGTGGTAGCTTACCTGAAGCGAGGCGGTAAGCTGGCAGATACGGGAATGGTATATTTCCCGGAGGAATTAGAAAAAGATTATCATAAGCCCATCTATATTACAGATTGGGATTTGGCTTACCAAGAAGAAGTGCTGGAGTTGTGTAGACAGAAAGGGGGCAGATCATGAAAAAAGAGCTAAGAAAGAATTGGCAACTTTACCTCATGTGCCTACCTGCAATCGTCTACCTGGTGATGTTTTGCTACATTCCCTACGGCGGTTTGTGGATGGCCTTCACGGATTACAATCTGATGGATGGTATCTTTGGAAGTCCCTTTGTAGGATTACAGAATTTTAAGTATTTCTTTAGGGGCACCGGCATGGGGCCAAAGGTTATCGCCAATACTTTGATCATCAACTTTTGGGGGTTGATTTTCGGTACTACGATTCCTATCACCATCGCCATTTGCTTCAATGATATTCAGCATAAGATTTACAAGAAGATTTCCCAAAGCATCATGTTCTTCCCGTACTTCTTATCCTGGGTTGTAGTAGGAGCTATCATCTATGCGTTCTTTTCCACCAGCACCGGTATTATCAACCAGTGGATTGCGGCAGCGGGGAATGAAACCATCAGATGGTATGCAGAGCCGAAGTACTGGAAGCCCATCATTATCTTTGCAGATGTGTGGAAATGGTGTGGTTATAACTCCATCATCTACATGGCAGCCATGACCAGCTTCGACCAGTCCTTGTATGAGGCAGCAGAAGTGGATGGAGCAAACCGATTCAAACAGATTATTTACATCACATTGCCACTTTTGAAACCTACAGTAGTCATTCTGGTACTGATGAGCATCGGACGTATTTTCTTCGGTGACTTCGGTATGATCTACGGTATTGTGGGCAATAACGCATTGCTCTATGACGAAGTGGCAGTTATCGACACCTATGTATATTCAGCCATGAGGACCCTGGGATTCTCCTATACCACAGCCATAGGTTTGTTCCAGTCTGTAATGGGACTTATTCTCATTACAATCTCTAATCACTTGGCGAAAAAGGTCAATGAAGGGGAGGGATTGTTCTAATGGCAGAGAAACAAAAAGCATTGAAAGTAAAAACATCCAAAGGGGACAAAGCAGTCAAGATTTTTGCGTATGTATTTGTAAGTCTCATTGCGCTGATGTGCTTTATTCCGTTGCTGATGGTGTTCTCGGTATCCTTTTCCGATAATACCGCAGTGGTACAGCGGGGGTATTCTATATTCCCAAGAAACTTCACCACAAATACGTACCTGTATCTTTTCGTACACAGTGGCAAGCGTATCTTGCAGGCTTATGGCGTGACCTTCTACATTACGGTAGTGGGAACCCTGCTGGCTATGCTGATTACCAGTATGTGCGCATTCGCACTTTCCATTAAGACCTTAAAGTATAGAAATGTGATTTCCTACATTTGTAATTTCACTATCATCTTTTCCGCAGGTCTGATTCCTTGGTACTACGTATGCGTGAACTGGTATGGCTTTTCAAACAACTTTAGAGCACTTATTGTACCGCAGCTTGTCAGTGTATTTAATATGTTCCTTTTGAGAACGTATTTCTCACAGATACCGATTTCGCTTTATGAGTCGGCTAGAATCGACGGAGCCAGCTACTTTAAAATCTGGTCTACCATTGCGGTGCCGCTGACCAAGACCGGTATGATGACGGTAGGTATGATGTTTGCGCTCGGTTATTGGAATGATTGGTGGAATGCATTGATGTTCATCGATGACAGGGATTATTTCCCGCTTCAATACTACTTATATAACATTCTTTCCAATGTAAACGCCATCAGCTCAGGTCGTGTGCCGGCAGGAGCTGCGGCAGCCATTCAGCTACCGACAGAGACGGTAAAGATGGCAGTCACAATCGTTACTATCGGCCCTATCATTTTCCTATATCCATTCATTCAGAAGTACTTCGTGGATGGTATTATGACAGGCGCCGTAAAAGAATAAAGAAGGTATTTATTTAGTAAGGAGGGTTTTTATGAAAAACAAAATGAGTAAAGCAGTCATAGGACTTCTGTCCGCTTCCATGCTTTTGGCTGGATGCGGCGGATCCGCAAAGACAGCTGCTACAGCAGAGGGTGGATTCCCGGCTGACAGTGGAAAGGTTCGCATTCTGTATCCTGGGGAAGAGACAGATGCCATGGCGAATTTCATCCAGAATGAACTGAATCCTAAGTTAAAAGAAGAGATCGGTGAAGAAGTAGAACTGGTTTACAAAGGGTGGGATCAGTACTGGGAACAGAAAGATATCATGCTTTCTGCCGGTGAGAAAATCGATTTGTACTGGGATGGTTTGGCAGATTTAGGCACCTTCGTCAATAAAAAACAGTGCCAGCCTTTGGATGAATTATTGAATCAGTATGGTCAGGACTTAAAGAAGGTATATCCTGATTCTCAGTTAGCAGGCGGTGTAGTAGACGGTATTCAGTATGGTATCCCATCTGCTTATGCACCAAGCTCTGCTATGTTCCAGCTTGTATGCGTAAGACAGGATTTACTGGAAGACGTAGGTATGAGCGAGATTAAGACAGCAGAAGATTTGGCTACTTTTGCAGAAAAAGTAAAAGAAGCACATCCGGAACTTTCCGGCCCTGCAGATATCGTTTACAAACCACTGACCAGATACTTCCAGGATGAGCCACTGAACTGGTGTGGTGCCGGCGATGAAGTGGTATACGGCGAGAACAGCAAGAAGGTATATGACTACTTCGAAACAGAAACCTTTAAGAAAGTCGCTAATTTCAACCATGAAATGTATGAAAAAGGCATCTACAGAGATGAACTGACCACCAACTACAATGAGCGTGACAGCCGTATGCAGCAGGGTACTTATCTTTGGGTGGAAGCTTCTATCGGCAAAGAAAACGAAATCATTTCTTCTGTACGTGCCAATGCGCCTGATGCAGTATTAAAGAGCTATCTACTTGCTCCTGAACAGGACAAATACATCATTGCTTGTGGTGGTGAAGTACTTTGCATGCCATACTCAGCAGAAAACCCTGTAGGAGCCATGAAGTTCCTGAACTGGATTTACTCCAGCGAAGAAAACTACATGTTTGCTCTTTATGGACCGGAAGGTGAAAACTACACCATGAATGGTGACAGAATCGAATTAAAGGATCCTGCTTTTGAAGGCTACTTCTATGAGTGGATGTTCCGCAACAAAAACTTCCAGAAGTTTACTTCTGAAGTACCACAGGAATTCATCGATACCTATGAGAAATGGGACGATGGTGCAAAAGTATCTGACATCATCGCATTCCACTTCGATAACAGCAATGTAAAGAATGAGCAGACTGCTATCGGCGAAATCTGGAATAAGGAAATCATGCCTGTAATCTGTGGCTATGTAGCTTATGACGACGTACATGATAAGATTGCTCAGGAATTAAAGGATGCCGGCATGGAGAAGTATCTGCAGGAAGTACAGAGCCAGCTTGATGCTTATCAGTCCGGAAAATAGGATAAGGATATGAACAACGAAGAAATAGCAGCCATTGTAGAACAGTTTCAATTAGATGGCGAATTCATATACGGTGAAAGCTACGGGTGTGGACACATCAATGATACCTATGCCGTATACTTCAGACGAGAAAGCGAACCTCCCATTCGCTATATCTTGCAACGAATCAACACTGCAATATTCGAACCTGTGGGATTGATGCACAATATCAGTCTGGTAACAGATTTTCTGAGAAAACAAATTGTAAAAGAGGGGGGCGACCCGGACCGGGAAACCCTCCGTATCCTCCCAACAAAAGACGATGCTTCCTTTTACAAAGACGCTGACGGGAATTGCTGGAGAATGTACAAGTTCATAGAAAATACGGTGACTTATCAGAGTGCAGCAACAGCGGTGGTATCCAGAAATGCAGGTAAAGCCTTTGGACACTTCCAAAAGCAACTATCCGGTTTCGATGCTTCACAGCTTGTGGAGATTATTCCGGATTTCCATAATACCAGAAAGCGTTTTGAGACTTTCAAAAAAGCAGTAGAGGAAGATACTGCGGGCCGTGTGGCGTCTGCAAAAGATGCTATCGACTTTGTGCTGGCAAGAGAAAAGTATTGTGATACCGTCATCCGGGAATTGGGCAGTGATATGATTCCGCTGCGCGTCACACACAACGATACGAAGCTGAATAATATCCTGATGGATCCGGAGACCGGAGATAGTGTATGCATTGTAGATTTAGACACCATTATGCCGGGTTCCGTCCTCTATGACTTTGGCGATAGCAATCGCTTCGGTAGTAACACCGCAGTGGAGGATGAGACGGATTTATCCAAGGTAACCTTCAGCCTTGAGATGTTTGGGGCTTATACGGAAGGCTTCTTGGAAGCAGCAGGAGATGCATTGACAGAACGTGAGATTGAACTTTTGCCCTTCTCCTGTATACAGATGACCTACGAGTGTGGTATGCGCTTCCTGACAGACTATCTACAGGGAGATACCTACTTTAAGGTAAGTCACGATACTCATAACTTAGAACGCGCCAAAAATCAGTTTAAACTTATCGAAGACATGGAATCCAAGTTAGATAAAATGTCTGCTATTGTGCAAAAGGCAAAGAAATAACACTTTCATCATAAGAATCAAAGAAGGGATGGTCTAACGACCATCCCTGATTTTTTCTAACTTTTCTTTATCGATTTTGCCTTCGGCGATTGTGCTGCTTACCCAAAGCTTTAAGGCTTCTACAGTGGCACCGATGTGCTCTAACTGGTCCTGAATATTGACGAAATCGTGAAGCTCATCATCGGATACGATACCATCTGCAGTAATCTCGATAAGGCGTTCTTTTTGCTTGTCCAGCGCATTGATGGAAGCCAGAATGCCCAGCACGATTTCGGAAAGTGCAGAGGTCTTTACTTCCGGTACACTATCACGACCGATGGCACATTCGTGTGTGCAGTAGTAATTGCAAAGTTCCGGCTTTTTATAAGCTTTTGCCATGGCCACAACATCTTCAGGCTGGATGGCTGTCTTTTCGGTTTCGATTTTTTCCAGACGGCTTTCGGAGATGAATCCAAGAAGCTCACTGGCTTCTGCTCTGGTGAGACCTGCATTATGTCTGGTCTGGAAATAGATATTCATATCTTCTTTGGTTGATTTTTTGCCCATAGTGTATTCCCTTCTACGTCCTAAAGCGCCGAAGGACCGCAATCAGGACAGTTCTCATAGCCTTCAAGAATAAGTATAGTATAATTTGCGGAAAATGAAAATTAGGAAACGCTAATATTCGTAATTAAGTATGTCTTTTGAGGATATAGGGCTATATAATAAGACTATCAAATAACAAAAGCGCATTTGAAGGCGCTGGATTCAAAGGGGAATTCAAGAATTCCAAACAGGAGAAAACAGATGAAAAGATTGTATAAAGGTACAGATAAAAAACTTTGTGGTGTATGTTCCGGCATCGGTGAATACTTCAACATTGATCCAACTGTAATTCGTTTAGCATGGGTCATCTTTTGCGTGCTGGGTGGCAGCGGCATTCTTGCTTATATCATCGCAGCAATTATTATGGAAGAGAATCCTGGTTACATCGAATCTAATGATTTTGAACATCTTGATCAGCAGTAAAGCACAGGCTGGTGACTACCAAAAGGAAAGGAGGTAGGCAGTATGATAACATTATTTACGATTCTTATGTTTTATGTTTTTGGACATGTAATTTGGTTTGCACTAAAGGCATCTTGGGGGCTACTGAAGTTTTTCCTTTTTATCGTCTTCTTGCCTCTTATTCTGGTTGGCATGGTAATCAGTGGCCTGGTAGCTTTCGCAATACCGATTCTGGTAATTATAGGCATCTTTGCTTTGATCGGATGCTTTGCAAAAAACTAACATATTTGCCAGCTACTTCATCATAGAAATAACATATATATCCCCAACAGACCCGGGAGCAGGCACACCTGCTCCCGGGTTTCTTATGCCATTATGGCGTCCGGGCGAATCGCCCATCCCTCCTGTATGATAAACGGTATGTAAAGTAGCATCCACATCACGATAGTGATATTATGAATAGGAAAAGTATAGGGCAGTACCGTAGGTGCTGCCTTTTCTATAGAGGAGCAGATATATTGTGAAAATAGAGAATGCTATTGCAGTTATAGGAATAACAATTAGTTTGCTAATGTCTGGTTGCGGACAACAGGCAGAAGAGGCTGTGATTCCGGAGGTTGAAACCTCTGGCGAAGCGGTGATTGAGACAACCGTGGATGAGTCTACCACTGAGTATGCCAGTAGTGAAAGCGTAGAAACAGAGACTCTGCAGGATACTAAATTCGATATTACACTTGCTTTTGCGGGAGATATCAGTTTCGATGATACCAGTGCTGTGATGCAGAATTATTTTGCGCAAGGGTCTGTGCTCAGTAATGTTATCGACAGCAGATATTTGGACGAAATGCAGAATGCGGATCTCATGTGGATAAATAATGAGTTCTGCTATAGCCTTCGTGGAAATCCTTTGCCCAATAAGATGTATACTTTTCGGGCAAATCCAGAGCATGTCAGCATGTTACAGGAAATGGGCGTAGACGTAGCGGGACTTGCTAATAACCATATTTACGATTTTGGGAAGGATGCTTTCCTGGATACATTGGATACCTTGGATGGGGCGGGAATCCCCTATGTAGGCGCAGGACATGACTTGGCGGAAGCTATGTCTCCGGTGTATTTGGAGGCAGATGGTGTGACGATTGCGTATGTGGCTGCCAGCAGAGCTGAAAAGTATAAGATGACACCACAGGCGACAGAGACAGAACCTGGCATCCTAAGGTGCTATGATAATACTCTTTTCCTAAAGGAAATCAGGGAAGCAGACACAAAGGCAGACATCGTCGTTGCTCTTCCACATTGGGGCACGGAGTATTCTACGAAACTGGAGGAGGCCCAGACGGTAGGTGCAAAGCAATACATTGATGCAGGAGCAGATGCGGTTATCGGCGCTCATTCCCATTGCATTCAGGGTGTAGAACTCTATAATGGAAAGCCTATCGTGTATAGCCTTGGTAATTTCTGGTTCAATGATAAATCTTTGGAAACCATGCTGGTGAAGCTTCATGTGAGTGGAGAGAAGGACCTGGGGGCTGACTTGCAGAGCGCAGAAGATGATACGATTCAAGTAGAGGATATTCGGTTGGAAATTCTGCCGGGCATGCAGTCCGGATGTACAACGGTCATGGCAGACGGGGCAGAGAAAGAACGGATTCTTCATTATATAGAGTCTATTTCTCCGGCGCCGATTGCGTTAGAATATACTAGTGACAAATAAAAGATAGAATGGAAAGATAAGATGAAATACAAAACACTTTTTTGGGACCTGGATGGCACTTTGACAGATTCCGGCCCGGGCATTATGAAGTCTGCAGCCTATGCGCTGGATAAACTTGGCATAGAGCACGATGCCTGGGAAAAGATGCGCTATTTTGTGGGACCGCCTTTGGTGGTTTCTTTTGGCAAATTTGGTCTGGCCGGGGAAAAGAATGACGAAGCAATTCGCCTTTACAGAGAGCGGTATCATGAAACCGGTATGTGGGAAAATGAGCCCTATCCCGGAATAGAGGAGTTGCTTCAAAAGTGTGTGGATGCAGGATTCCACATGTATGTGGCTACGTCAAAACCGGAGAAGCTTTCCAAAGAGATTATCGCTAAGTTTGAATTAGATAAGTACTTTGATGAAGTCGCAGGCGCTACCATGGGTCATGAAAGGGAGACAAAGGAAGATGTACTTCGCTATCTCATGGACCAGATTCCGGAAAAGGATAGCATCGTCATGATAGGAGATACCATCTATGATGTAGAAGGTGCCAACAAAGTGGGCCTACCTACCATCGGTGTCAGATGGGGATACGGTATCGAAGAAGATATGGTACAGGCTGGCGTGAAAAAGATGGTGGATACTATGGATGAACTATATGGTTATTTAATGGGAAAATAACCTGGAGATAAGATAAAAAGGAGGAATGAGATATGGTAAAGCACGTGATTCTATGGACTCTGAAAGATGAGTATTCAGGCGCCCAGATGGAACAAATCAAAGCAGATATTAAGTCCGGTCTGGAAGGACTCAAGGGACAAATCCCGGGGCTTGTTGATATTCAGGTAAATATCAATGGCTTATCTTCTTCTAACGCAGACTTGATGCTGGACTCTACTTTTGAAGATGAGGCGTCTTTGAAAGGGTATGCAGTACATCCCGCCCATGTGGCAGTTGCAGATGGCAAGGTAAGACCATTTACTGCCAGCAGAGTGTGCTTGGATTACGAGATCTAAAGTGGACATATTTGAAAGAAATGATGGAATACATAAGGCTACAGGAGGTTAAGACTTCTGTAGCTTTTTCATTTGAAAAAATTTTTTTGAGAAAGTTTGAAGATTTTTTTGGATGTGTTACGTTATATCTAGTGAAAGCAGAAAGGAGGCGGGAAAAATCAATTCAAGAGAAAACTTTATAAGACTTGTAAATCAGTATCAGAATCTGGTTTTTTCCATCTGCTTGAAACACACCGGTGATTATTTTGTGGCGGAAGATTTGGCACAGGAGACGTTCCTGTCAGCTTACGCACACATGGAGGATTTTGACGGAGAAGCGGAGAAAGCCTGGATCTGTCGAATCGCCAGTAACAAAGCTATCGACTACCTGAGACAGGCAGCCAGAAAGAGCATCCCGACGGCGGAAGAAGATATGCCGGAGCTCTCAACAGCTACTGAAAATGAGCCTTTACAAACTTATTTAAATAATGAGGTCATGGAAGAAGTAGAAAAGCAATGCAACGCGCTTTCGGAGCCATATAAAACTATCGCATTACAACACTTCCTACAAGGAAAGAAAGCATCTGAGATTGCGGATTTGCAGGGACAGAATCTGAAGACCATACAGACGCAAATCTATAGAGCCAGAGAAATGCTACGAAAAACCATAAGAAAGGAGGACCTGACAGCATGAATGAATTTGAATATTTAAGTGATGAAGAATTAAATAAACTTATTTTTGAGGCAGAGGCTGATTTGGTACAGGCTCCTCCCGGATTATTGGATGGCATCATGGCTAAGGTGGATGCTGATAGCGAAAAAGCGAAACCACCGATGAAGACAAAAGAAGAAAAGATTGTAGAGTATAGAAGATTTCGCAAACAGGTTATCATCTCCATGGCGGCATCTATAGCAGCCAGTCTGATACTGCCCATGGCATTGAGTTTTATGCCGGAGATGCCAAAGAGAGAGCGGCCGATAGAGACAAAAGAAGAACTGATGGCAAAACGTGAAGTCATCACAAAAGAGGAATATACAAAACGCACATCACTTGATTGGTTAGGAGGATGGATCAATGAAACAGAAGAGAAAGAATAGAGTGTTTGAATTTATTTGTGCCTTTTTACCTGGCGCAGCAGAAATGTATAACGGATTTATTAAATCTGGAGTTAGCATTATGGGATTGTTCTTTGGAATGATTTGGATTTTATCTATAACAGAGACCATGCTGGCTGCTATGGCTGTGGGAGTAATCTACTTCTTTGGTTTCTTCCATGCTAGAAACTTAGCACACACTACCGATGAAGAATTCTTTGCCCTGGAAGATAGAGCTATTTGGGAAGAAATGTCCGGATTCCGGTTCGGTATCAAGGAGAAATCCGTTCGTATTGTTGTGTCTGTAGTGTTGATTTTGACAGGTATCAGCATGCTTTGGAATATGCTCATGGATATCATTCTTCCATTCATTCCGGATGTGATTTGGGACAATTTCGTAGCTCCACTTATGGATGGACTGCCTAAATTCCTGATTGCTATCGTTGTAATCGTTGTAGGTCTCCGTCTCATCAGAGGCAAAAAGGAGGAAGTATATGGAATCGAAGACAAGCAGAACGCATAGAGTTGGGTGCATGACCACCGGTCTTTCCATGGTTGCATTTGGTATCTTATTCTTGTTGCATATGTTCATAGGCTTGGATTATACTTTTATCTTTAGACTTTGGCCTGTGATCCTCATCTGCGTGGGTGTGGAGATGCTGATTGCCAATTTACGAAATGTGGAGTTTAAATACGATGCGGGTTCCGTAATCATTATCTTATGTCTGATGCTTTTTGCAACTTGCATGGCAGGAGCAGATGTCTGCATTACAGAGTTGACGAAAGCAGGATTGGCAAACAATATCCATTTATACTTACCATAGAAAAGTGAGTGATAATTATTTCGAGTAAGAGGGAAATGATGTATCATATATAGCGGGTGCGCTTAGCACCTGCTATTTTATTGTCCTGTGATAAAGGGACAAAATGAGGAGTATGATTATGTTATATCTAGTGTTGGCAGTGGTCAGCAGCGTGCTGATTTCTGTATTGATGAGAGTATCGGAGAAAAGCGTGAAGAATCCGATGCTTTTATTTGTGGCAAATTATTTCGTTTGCATTCTGATTTCAATCGCATATATGGGACAGATTACGGTAGACTTACATGCGCCCAAAATCGGTACTGCACTGGTTCTTGGCATCTGCAGTGGCATTTTATACCTACTTGGATTTGTGCTTTTGCAGTACAACATCCGTAAAAATGGTGTAGTACTTTCTTCTACTTTTATGAGATTAGGTGTGCTGGTGCCTACCGCCATGGCAGTATTGGTATTTCATGAGAAACCAAACGTAACACAGCTCCTTGGCTTTCTGGTAGCGGTAGCAGCTATCTTGGTAATGAATTTGAAGATGGGGGAAGCGAAAGGCCAGAAAGTTCCGGGGATTGTGTGGCTGATTATTCTCCTGCTTACAGGAGGTTTCACAGATTCTTTGGCAAACGTATATGATAAAGCCGGTAACCCGGATTTGAAGAATCAGTATCTATTATTCATCTTCTTTGTGGCATTTGTTTGTAGCGTAATCGGTGCACTTCTGCAGGTGAAGAAACAGAAACCTAACTACATGGACTTTGTTTGGGGATTCCTCATCGGTATCCCAAACTACTTCTCTGCCAGATTTTTACTGTTGTCCTTAGGGCAGTTGCCTGCTATTTTGGTGTATCCGGCTTTCAACGTGGCTACTATTTTGGTTGTGACGATTATTGGAGTGATTGGCTTTAAGGAGAAATTAGAGAAGAATAAAATCATTGCTTTGGGTATGATTCTTCTGGCGTTGGTACTATTAAATATCTAAGAACTATGTAGTGGGGTAAAGATATGTTCAATAAACATGATATCAACAGAGATGAGTGTATGCTTCGTGGCACTTTGAGAAAGAAAGGCTACGATTGGTGGTGGCATTCTTTTACCGGTAGAGATGTACAGACCGGAGAAGAGAAGCCCTTCTTTATTGAATATTTCCTGTGCAATCCGGCATTGGCGGAAGAAAAACCTGTTTTTGGACAGCTTCCTGAGAACCAAAAGATTGGCAAGAGACCATCTTATGTCATGGTAAAAGCAGGATGCTGGGGTAAAGATGCCATGCAGCTCCATCGCTTTTTCTCATGGAAGGAGACTAGGGTACATTATAATGCACCCTATGAAGTGGAAGCAGGTGATTGCTACGCTAGCGAGACACATTTAAAAGGTAAAATCCAGATTAAACCAAGCGAAAGCCAGGCGCATCCTGAATGGATGTGCGACAGTGGTCGGATGTCTTGGGATATTAAAGTGGAAAAGCAGCTTGCGTTTAACGTGGGATATGGGGCAAGCAAATTCTTCCGTAGAATCGAAGCCTTTGCTATGTTTTGGCATGCGGAAGGTATGAAGAGTACTTACAGTGGTATCATTACCTGCGATGGAAGAGATTATGAAGTACTGCCCTCCGGTAGCTATGGCTACGCGGATAAGAATTGGGGGAGAGATTTTACCAGCCCTTGGGTGTGGCTCTCTTCTAATGATCTGGTAAGTAAGGTGACGGGAAAGCGTTTAGAAAACTCCGTCTTTGATATCGGCGGTGGCAGACCTAAGATTTATTTTTGCCCATTGAATCGTAAACTGCTTGGTGTCATGTACTATGAAGGACAGGAGTTTGACTATAACTTTTCTCACTTCTGGTTGAAAGTTAAAACGAGATTTGAATTTACAGAAGATGAAGAAATGGTGCATTGGCAGGTGGAGCAGGAAAACAAAACATCTGTTATGAAAACAAATATCTCCTGTAAAAAGGCAGATATGCTTTTGGTGAACTATGAAGCGCCGGATGGAAAGAAGAGGCATAATAGGCTTTGGAATGGCGGCAACGGCAGAGGCACTGTGGAACTGTACCGCAAAACCAAGGATGGCCTTGAATTCATCGACGAATTGAAGGTGGGCCATGTGGGCTGCGAATATGGAGAATACTGTTAGAAAAAATCCTGGGAACCTTAATTGGTTTCCAGGATTTTTGGTAATGTGGTATAGCTTTGAATCATAAGTGAAGGATTTTCGATTTTACGAATAATAATATCCGCGGCCTGTATTCCCATGTCGTGAACATCGATGTCCACGATGACGGGTTTCGGATCTAGGATGCCAGTGTAGGGATAGGCATCAAAGGTAACAAATTCAATATCTTTGTGTATCTGTAATCCGGCAAGTTGGATTGCTTTGGCACATCCCACTGCGAGAGTGTTGTTTTCGCATACGATGGCTTCCGGTGGTTCGGAATAGGAAAGCAATTTCGTAGTACAGTCAAAGCCTTCCTGCCAGGTGTTGTTTGTGCAAAAAGTGTATTCGGGTCTTACTTTGCATTTGTGCTTGGATAAAATAGTGCGGAAACCCTTTTCTCTTTCGGGAGAAATAAAACCGGAGCGCTTTCCGCCGATAAAGGCAGCTAAACGGATACCTTTGGATATCAGGTATTCCGCTGCATATTGTCCGGCTAACAGGTGGTTGGTATCGACCCAACAGAGGCGATTATCGAAGTCCGGATGTCCGATGACTATATGTGGGAATTCGTTCTTGAGGATCAATTCGGCTGTTTCCGCATTGATAGCAGACCCGTGTATGACGATACCGTCTGCGCTTTTCTGCGCAATGATACCGGCTATGGTTTCTTTAGGGTGAGCATCGTCGGAGATATCCATAAGGGTCATAGTATATCCTTCTTTTGCCAAGCGCTCAAAGACACCGCACATGATATCGAACATATGAGGATTGGTGTAGGCAGCATCCTTACCAAGAGAGGTAAGGTATATGATATTTCTGGTATTGCCTCTGGCGAAACTGACTGCGCGGGCATTTGGTGTGTACTGTAGCTCTTCGATGGCCTGATTGACCTTATCTTTTGTTTGCTGGGAAATTGTTTTCCAATTATTGAGTACTTTTGAGACTGTGGAAACAGATACACCTGCTTTTTCAGCCACGTCCTTGATAGTGACAGCCATGTGTGGAAACTCCTTTATTATTGCGATGTAAGGGCTTTTTTCTTTTTAAAAAACCCATATATTTAGTATGTACGATTTAGGGACAAAACCCTATAGTCAATTTTAAACAAAAATAGAATTTAGTATAGCGGTTTCCTAACGAAAAATGATGTTTTGGATGGATTTTGCTTGAGACTGTCCGGAAAAGGGATAGATAATGCAAGTGTAAAGACAATGAGGCTTCGGCCAAAGGAGGAAAAAATGAAGAAGAAGGTATTAAGTAGTGTATTAGCATTGTCTATGACAATTTCTCTGCTTGCCGGTTGCGGTAAGACGGCAGAGACTAGCGTAGACAAAACAGCTCCTGCAGAGGACAAAACAGAGACAAGTGCTGCAGAAACTTCAGAAGCGGCTGCAACTGTGGATGCAGATGCTGCTGTGGCAAATCTGATTGCTGCTACGGAAGGTACAGTGGATTTGACTCTGTGGTGTTCTGAAACAGATGCTTACCAAAATGTAATGAAAGAACTGGTAGATGAGTTCAAAGCAAAATATAGCGATGTAGATTTTAATATCACAATCGGTGTTCAGTCTGAGGCAACATGCAAAGATGACGTCTTAAAGGATGTTGAAGCAGCAGGTGATCTATTTGTATTTCCGGATGATCAGCTACCGGGCTTGGTAGAGGCAGGTGCACTTCAGCCGGTACAGGCTACCTACACCTATGATCCAAAGACAGAGAATGCCTCTCAGATTGTGGATGCTGCTTCTGTAGATGGTCAGTTGTATGCGTATCCATTAACAGCATCCAATGGATACTTCCTGTTCTATAATAAAAACCTTCTCAGCGAAGATGATGTAAAGAGTTGGGATTCTCTTTTAGCTGCAGCAGAAGCCCAGGGTAAAAAAGTAGGTATGGAAGTATCCGGTGCTTGGTTTATGTATGGCTTCTTTGCAGGTGCCGGTTTGGAACTGTACTTAGGGGATGACGGAAAGAATGTATGTAACTGGAATGCAACAGATACAAAATACACGGGAGCAGATGTAGCAACTGCTATCAATGAAATCTGTAAGAGCCCTGCGATGGTGAACTGTGGAAATGATGACGCACAGGCATTTGCACTAAATGGTGAATTGATTGCTGATGTTAGTGGTACTTGGGCTACATCTGCATACAAAGAAGCTTATGGCGATGGCTATGCCGCAGTGAAACTTCCTACCTTCACAGTAAAAGGTGATCAGGTACAGATGGGTAGCTTCGCTGGATACAAATTCCTTGGTGTGAATGCATACAGTAAGCAGCCTGGTTGGGCGATGCTTTTGGCTGAATTCCTTACTAGTGAAGAGAGCCAGGCGAAGATCGCAGCAGCTACTGGTGAAGGACCTTCCAATACCAAAGCAGCCAGTGATGCAGCAGTGATCGCAGAACCTGCACTGGTTGCACTTGCAGAACAGAGTAAGTACGCAACTCTTCAGAGAGTAAATGATAATTTCTGGGGCCCTGGTGCAACTCTTGGACAGAGCCTGGTAGAAGGCAACTATGATGATGTACAGAAACTGTTAGATGAAGCAGTAGAGGGTATTACACAGTAATGAAACAAAGTATGCACGGACAGCAGAATACAAATCGTTTTCTCAGTGCAGTGAAGGAAGGGGACATCTGGACCAGATGCTCCCTTCTATTCATGGGTGCTGGCTATATCGGACATGGACAGATTCTAAAAGGAATTCTGGTACAGGCAGTAGAAATCTTCTTTTTCCTGTTTACGTTCTTATTTTCTTGGCAGTATATCACTAAGCTAAATACTTTAGGAACGGTACAGCGAGAAGAGATTTTTGATCCGCTGACTCTTACGAAAACGGTAAATGAATATGATAATTCCCTTTTGATTCTGCTTTGCGGCATTATCGGTGTATTAGCAATCGTGGGATTTGCTGTGCTGTATTTTAGCAACATGAGGGCTGTTTATAGCCTGCAGAAAGCGAAAGAAAACGGGGAGCACATCAATTCCGCAAAGGAAGACATCAAGGATTTATTCAACCATAAGTTCTATAAGGTACTTCTTACCTTGCCAGGGTTAGGAGTACTTCTTGCTAACATCATACCGATTCTTTTTTTGATTTGTATTGCATTTACAAACTATGATGAAGAACATCAACCGCCTACCTATTTATTTACTTGGGTGGGTTTGGAAAACTTTAAGGCGCTTTTTACGAACAGCACTACGGTCAGCTTTGGATATGTATTTATTCGTGTTCTGTTTTGGACACTGTTGTGGTCATTCTTAGCTACCTTTACCACATTTTTTGGCGGTATTTTTCTGGCGAAATTCATCAATGATAAACGCACCAAACTGCCGAAGATGTGGAGGACATTTTTTGTAATCACCATAGCCATTCCTCAGTTTGTTACGCTTTTGCTGGTAGGAAAGATGTTTGGCGATTATGGAATTGTAAATAGCCTATGCAGCAAAATCGGGCTGACATCTTTTCTGGTTAAGAAGGGGCTGGTGAGTTCCACACTGGGATATATTCCGTTTCTTTCAAAACCGGGATGGGCTCATGTAATGGTGTTACTGATTAATATCTGGGTAGGTGTACCTTATCAGATGCTCAGCGCAACAGGCATTCTTTTGAACATACCGGAAGACCAAATGGAAAGTGCGAAAATCGACGGAGCAAAAGAACATCAGATTTTCTGGAAAATTACGATGCCATATGTGTTCTTTGTAATGGGACCTAGTCTAATCACAGCATTGGTAGCGAATATCAATAACTTCAATGTGATTTATTTGCTGACGAATGATTACGTTACGGGCAATATGCGGTATGCCAATTCTAAAGCGAAAGAAATAGACTTACTCATTACGTGGCTGTTTACGTTGACCAACGATGACTCCAATTACAAGATGGCGTCTGTAATCGGTATTATTGTGTTTATTATTTGCGCAGTATTTACCATTTATAGTTTCTTGAAGATAACGAAAGGTGACAAAGAGGAGGAGTTCCAATAATGAAAAAAGTAGTACGTCCGGTTCTTAGACACGTATTCCTTGCGGTTTTGTCCTTGGTTTGGCTCCTGCCTATTATTTGGCTTTTTGTCACTTCGCTTAGTGGTTATAAAGGAATCAATACCATGCACTTTTTCCCAACCAGTTGGACTTGGGACAATTACGTACGACTCTTTACCAGACCGGATACTGTATCCAATTTTCCGGCGTGGTTTAAGAATTCTATGATTATTGGCGCGTGCACCTGCGTCATTTCCAGTGCTTTTGTATTGATGGTGGCGTATGCATTTAGCTGCATGCGTTTCCCAGGTAGAAAAGGGCTCATGAGTTTTTCACTGATTTTAGGTATGTTCCCTAGTGTCCTGTCTATGATTGCAGTGTATTTTGTCATGAAACTTTTGGGATTGAGCAATAGTATTTTTGGATTGATTATCATTTATTCCGCAGGTTCGGGGTTGGGATATTTGATATGCAAAGGCTTTTTTGACACGATTCCTATTTCTTTACGGGAATCAGCTAAGTTGGAAGGGGCTACAGAAGCAACTATTTTTTTGAAAATCGTAATTCCTTTATCGAAACCGATTATTGTATATACAGTTATCAATGCATTTTTGGCACCCTGGATGGATTTTGTCATGGCAAAACTTATGATTAAGTCTAAGAATCCGGTGGACTGGACCGTGGCTATGGGACTGTTTAATCTTGTACAGAAAACCCTGGTGGGTGAGTATTTCTCGTTATTCTGTGCTGGGGGTATCATGGTAGCGGTGCCGATTTCTATTCTTTTTGTGATAATGCAGAGATTTTATGTGGAAGGAATTACCGGTGGCGCAGTGAAAGGATAAGACATGATAAGAAAAGAAGCAATCAGACATGTACCACTGTCTTCTATGGCCTATGCGGTAAGTGAAAATGCTTTAACGATTCGCTTACAAGTTGGGAAAGAGGACGCAAAAAACGTGTATTTATTCTACGGAGACCGTGTAGATCCTAAGAAAAAAATAGAAGTGCAAAAGCTGGAAATGGAAAAAGTATCCAGTGATGCCTTATTTGATTATTATGAAGTTACCTTTGAAACAGAGTATACAAGGGTATGTTATTATTTTGAAATATCGGATGAGAGCACGACTGTAAAGTATTATGGGCGTGGCTTTTATGAGGATAATACTTGGGAAAGAAATGATTTCTTCCAGTTCCCCTATATCCGAAGGGAAGAAGTGCTTGCACCTGCAGAGTGGATTTTGAAGTCACGTATGTACCAGATTTTTCCGGATAGTTTTGCTAGCGCAAAAAAGGAAATATTAAAGGCAAGCCGTCTGATGTGTGGTGATCATGGAGAGCGATTAAGCTCTAAACTAGGTGGTACCATTGAGGGCATTACCTTAAACCTGGATTATATTCAGGACCTGGGATTTAATCTTCTGTACCTGAATCCTATTTTTGAGGCGAATTCTTGTCATAAGTATGACACGATAGACTATAAAAAAGTGGATCCCTGCTTTGGCACAGAGGAAGAATTTAAAACGCTGGTAAATGAAGCACATAGAAGAGGAATAAGGGTTATCCTGGATGGTGTATTCAACCATTGCGGATCTGATTTTGGACCGTTTCGAGACGTGATGGAAAAGGGACAGAATTCTAAGTATGTGGACTGGTTCTACGACTTGAAATTTCCAATTCAGTATAATGACCCGCCGAACTATCAGGCTTTCGCATATGTGAAGGAAATGCCGAAGTTAAATACCTCCAATCCGGAAGTGGCAGACTATATTTGTTCTGTAGGTACTTTTTGGGTGAAGGAATTTGATATCGATGGATGGCGTCTGGATGTAGCAAATGAAGTGGATCACGCCCTATGGAGAAGATTTAAATCTGAAGTACGTGGAATAAAAAAAGATACGTTTTTCATAGGTGAAGTATGGGAGGATGCAAGTGCTTGGCTGGGAGTAGATCAGTTTGAGTCAGCTATGAATTATGAGTTCATTTATTTATGCCGGGCATTTTTTGCGCAGCGTACCATAGATGCAGAGGTGTTTGACGAAAAGATGAGCGCAGCGATAATGCGGTATCCTTATCCCATTACGCTGACACAGATGAATATGCTGGACTCTCACGATGTGCCAAGGTTCCTAGAAATCTGTGAAAAGAAAAGAGAGAGACTGGAATTGGCACTGGTATATCTATTTACCAGTCCGGGTATTCCTTCTGTCTTTTATGGAGATGAGTGCTACGTTTCGGGACTCAGTGAGGACGAATACAGAGCTCCTATGCCATGGGATAAAATAGGTGGAACGGGATACGATTTGGTGAGAACTCTTAATCATATTCGTGACAAACATCCGGCTCTTTATCGAGGAAGTTATCGCACCTTCCTGGCGGATGGTGAAAAGAATTTGTATGGTTTCTTGAGAAAGGACAAGGAAACGGGAGAAGAAATCTTGGTGCTTCTCAATAATACAGATGTTCAGACACAGGTTAGTCTAGGTGCCTACAAAGGCCAGGATTTGATGACAGAGCGGGAGGTTGATACGGTGGTATCCATCGAGCCTATGTCAGCTAAAATCATAAAGCTTACTTTAAATTAATTATTTTTCCATTTCCTAAAACAAGCTAAGACCGCCGCACCGGTGGCCTTGGCTTGTTTTTTTGTTTTGCAAAATTTATACTTTAATGGAGTGAGGAAGACGCACTTTTAGTTTTATGGATAGTTGGTAGGAAGTAAATGAATTTATTTGACATCGTAGGACCTGTTATGGTAGGTCCCTCCAGCTCTCATACAGCGGGAGCAGTAAAAATCGGATTAGTGGCACGGACTCTATTGGGAGAGGACGTAGCGAAAGCTGAGATTTTGTTCCATGGTTCTTTTCTGGCTACGGGTAAGGGCCATGGTACGGATAAAGCCATTGTAGCAGGGCTTCTTGGATATACGCCGGATGATAAGCGTATTCCAAATAGTCTGGAACTGGCAAAGCAGGCAGGGGTTAGCTGCGTCTTTGGCAGTATAGACCTGGGAGACGCTCATCCAAATACGGTGAAGCTGCACCTGGTAGGTGTATCCGGGAAGATGATGGATATGATGGCGGCTTCAGTAGGCGGTGGTCGCATCAGTGTCAGTGAAATTGATGGCATGACGGCACACTTTAGCGCGGAGTATCCCACATTGATTGTAAGAAATGAGGATAAGCCCGGTCTGGTAGCCAATGTAACTGCTTTATTACAGGAGTATCAAATTAACATTGCTACGATGCAACTTTATAGAAGTGGTAGGGGAGACCAGGCGGTCATGGTCATCGAGTGTGATGAACAGGTGCCGGATTGTGTAGCAGTTGCGTTGAAGCAGTTGGATGGCGTGAGGGATTTGACCTATTACCCGGGATAATCTGAAAAATAGTAAGAAGAGTTTTCCTCCACGTAAGTGGAGGATAGAAAGATAGATATATATGTATAAATCATTAGAAGAAATAAGGGAAGCAATAGAGAAATCCGGTAAGCCTTTCTGGCAGGTGGTGCAGGAAGAGGACTGTAAAGAGTCCGGCATCACCATAGAGGAGTCTTTTGCTAAGATGCGGGCCATGTATCAAGCTATGAAGGATTCCAATGAAGAGTACGAAGATGGACTGAAGTCTGCCAGTGGGCTGGTGGGTACAGAAGGTGCCAAGATTCGTAAGGCAAGAGAAGCGGGAAAACTGACCTGTGGTGATTTCGTGGCGGCGGTCATGGAAAAAGCACTTCGTATCAGTGAAAGCAATGCCTGTATGAAGCGAATTGTAGCAGCTCCTACAGCAGGATCCTGCGGCGTAGTACCAGCGGTACTGTTAAGTTTACAGGAAAAGAATGGCTATTCTGATGAGGAGATGACAAAGGCTTTGTATGTAGCTGCCGGTATCGGCGGTGTCATTGCCTGTAGAGCAAGTCTTTCCGGGGCAGAAGGTGGGTGCCAGGCGGAGATCGGTTCTGCGTCCTCTATGGCAGCAGGAAGTATGGCATACCTTTTGGGCGGAACAGCAGAGCAAATCGGACATGCAGCAGCAATCGCCATGAAAGGGTTACTTGGACTCGTGTGTGATCCCGTGGCAGGCCTGGTAGAAGTGCCCTGCGTGAAGCGCAATGTCATCGGCTCTGTGAATGCAGTGACTTCTGCAGATATGGCCCTGGCCGGCATTGAAAGTCAGATTCCACCGGATCAGGTATTTGACGCTATGAAGTGCGTAGGCAGGTGTTTAAATCCAGATTTAAGAGAAACGGGAAAGGGCGGACTTGCCGCAACTCCTGCAGGAGTTGAAATCGCTAAGAGTATGAAGATGTAACGGGAAAGGACAAGGAAAAAGAAAACATGCAAGAAAAGAAGACCAGGGGGAAAATGGGATTCTACGTAATACTTACTATCATTGGGCTGCTATCAGCGGTGGTTTTTGAATTAAACAAAAACATGATACCGGGATGGATTTTGCTTATTTTTGTGCTGATTGCTTTTGCCCTGATTTACCCAAAGGTAGCCAAGGCAAGCAGACTGCGTAAAACCTTAGCTTGGCTACTGCTTTTTGCCTGGATTATTGTATCTTTTTTGCTTTTCTGGCCTAGAGAGAAATGCAAACCGGCAGTGCTGAATCCAAATCCGGAAGTGACGGATGTAGTGACAATTTCACAAGGACAGCTTACCGGTGTCTATACAGAGGATAGGCAGGTGGAAGTCTATGCGGGCATTCCTTATGCGAAGCCACCAGTGGGAGAGCTGCGCTGGAAAGAGCCGCAAGACCCGATTCCCTGGGCAGGTGTCTATGCAGCAGACCATTTTGCACCTATGTCTATGCAACCCAGGAATTTGCCTCTTTATGAGTCTTTGACACAGATTGTGGGATACCATGAATATCAGATTACCCCTAAGGATAATTATGTAGAGGCCATGAGCGAGGATTCTCTTTATCTGAATGTCTGGAAGCCGGCAGGGGAGCAGAAGGATTTGCCGGTAGTGGTATATATACACGGCGGTAGCCTTATGACGGGACAGCCTTCCTATAGAGATTACAATGGAGAAGGCTTGGCAAAAGAAGGCTGCGTCGTAGTAAATATGGGATATCGTTTGGGCGTATTTGGCTTTTATGCGGATGAAGCATTGGCAGAAGAGTCCTCGAATCATACCACAGGAAACTACGGTCTATTGGACCAGATCAAAGCCCTGGAATGGGTTCGTGATAATATCAGCGCTTTCGGTGGTAATCCGGAGAATGTAACTCTTGCAGGAGAATCTGCGGGTTCAGCCTGCGTGACGGCACTTTGCACTTCTCCATTGGCAAAGGGCTTATTTAGACGAGTGGTGGCAGAGAGTTCTACGGTCACTTATCAGGAGCCTACCCACTCCTTCAGAACTATGGAAGAAGCACTGGAAACAGGAAAAGAGCTAAAGGAAAAGACTGGGGCGAAGACTTTGGAGGAACTGCGTAAATTACCGGCAGAGGAAATCGTCTTTGCCACAGAGGACAATCATCATATGACGGTGGATGGCTATGTACTGCCGGAGACACCGGCAGAATCCTATGCAAAAGGCATCCACAATGAGGAGGCTTCTTTGCAAGGCTTTAATCAGCTGGAGGCCACGCCTTTCATCCTATTCGAACAAGCGAATAAGAAGAATTACGAAGAAAAGGTTAGAGACTATTTTGGAGAAGAGGCAGATGCGCTTCTGGCTGCCAGACCAGGCAATACCAATGCAGAAGCAAAGGCAAACTGGACGGATATTTACTCTACCATTTTCTTTACCTATGGACATCATATATGGTCGAAGCAAGAGCAGGAACTTGGTATTCCTACCTACCGCTATTATTTCACCAAGGATAACGGACGCCTCGGCACTTGGCATAGCGGAGAAGAAGTTTACTTGTATGGTAACGTGCCGGAGAAGGACTCCCATTATGATGAGAGCGATAGAGAGCTTTCAAAACTGTGGGTGAAGTACTTTGCCAACTTTGCAAGGACCGGAAATCCCAATGGAGAAGGACTTCCTACCTGGGAAGCTGCTACGGATTTAGAAACCTTAATGGAAATGGGAACCCATGTAGGGCCCGTAAAGGATCCTTTCCTGGATATCTATCCGTCAATGGATGGACTAAGAGAAAACGGGAAGGATTAGTATTTTCCTATGGAAGAAGGTAAAATGAAAAGAGTGAGTAATCTTAGGAGGCATTATGTCAGACGAGAATTTGAAATGGGAGCGGGTGAAGACAGAACACATCGTAAAAGACGAGTGGATAGATTTTAGGCGTGTAGCTTACAAACTACCGGATGGAAATGTGTTTTCCCCTTTTTATAATTACAGCAGAAGAAACTATGTCATCGTAGTGGCATCCGATGAGCAGGGCAAGTTCCTGTGCGTGAAGCAGTTCAGACACGGCATCGAAAAGGTGACCACAGAGTTCCCGGCAGGAGGCATCGAGCGCTCCGGAAAGCAGGAGTATGCAGATGGAGAAGAGGATAAGACCTCTGCAGAGGATGCTCTGGTGGCTGCAAAGAGAGAGCTGATTGAAGAGACAGGGTATGAGTCTGACGAGTGGCAGCATCTCATCACCATCGCAAGTAATGCCACCATGGCAGATAATTATGCTTATGTGTATCGCGCTAAGAATTGCCGCAAAATCTCCGGGCAGCATTTGGACGACACAGAGTTTTTAGGGGTAGAAAAGCATAGCGCAGAAGAAATCGAAGAGATGATTCGGACCGGTAACTTTGAGCAGGCAGTACATGTTATGGCTTGGCTTTTGGCGGCTAGAGGATAAGTAGCATGGTGAAGATGAAATGGACAAAAAGCAGTTATTTTATCCTTGGCCTTGTTTTGGTTTGCTTGTGGTCCTTATTGCCTTTTGGTTATCTTAGGGGGGATTCTCTCTTTACCATCCATGATCAGTTGGATGGAGAGATTCTAAGCTATATATTAGCGGCGAGACACTGGGGGGAGCACCTGAGTGTGTACCCGGAATTGATGAACGGTCTTCCTGTGACAGGTCAGATTCCGCCGGCACTTTCTTTTGTGTTTTTTTACCGTTATTTTCCGGCTTTAGAAGCCATGACTTTTTCCCTTGTGCTTATTCGAGGCGTGGCATTTGCAGGCATGTACCTGTTGCTTTGCGAGCTTTTTCAGGATAGACATGTATGGGTTTATTTTCTGGTAGGGTGTTTGTTTGCACTATTGCCCTATTATCCGGTGTATGGTCTTTGCATTCCGGGACAGCCTTTCCTGGCCTTTACCATATTGATGGGATGCAGAAGGAAACGCTGGATTCCGGTGGCAGGCATCACCGCAGTTCTATATGGCGTAAGTTCCTCCCTGGTTTTGGTAGGGTTTGCAGTGTGCTTTGCCATCCTGGTATTTACTATCCGTGAGTTTCGGCACAAAAACCGAAAAGGTGTGACGACAGCTCTGGTAGCGCTGGTGACACTTACCCTAACATACGTGCTGACAAACCTGAGTCTGTTTGCACAAGTATTGCATCGGGATAAAGCTTTTGTCAGTCATAAAAGCGAGTACGTACTAAACGGACTACCTTTTTTTGGAAGCCTAAAGGATGTGCTGGGAGACGGAATCTCCTATACCCAGACCTTTGCGCAACCCTTGCTGATTGTGACCATGTGGGCTGCAGGACTTCTGATTTGGTATCAATATCGTCATATTAAGAAAAGAAGAGTGCGTATTCTGATTTATGCGGATTTGAAAACTGCTTTTTGGATGAGCTTGTGGTCTATTGTGGCCATTTCTCTTTGGTATTGTATCTATCACAGCGGATTCGTATGTAACCTGCGAAACCGCAGTACCGGCGTGTTCCACGAGATGAATCTGGACCGCTTTGTATGGCTGATGCCTCTATGCTGGTGCATACTGGCTGTCAGCAGCGTAGAATTGCTGTTTATCTTCCGGGACTATTTGGGCCGGAAAAAGAAACTCATCCGATGGGGCTATGCAGCGCTGCTTGTAGTACTGGGACTTTGGTGGACCGGTACGGTACTTTGGCATACGGAAGAAAAGTATAACTATTCGAAAATTCTAAAGGGTAGGGAGACCTATCATGCTTTGGATTGGGACGGCTTTTGGGCAGAAGATTTGTTCTCGCAGATTAAGGCTTCCATAGGGAAAAATCCGGAGGATTACCGGGTAGTATCTTTGGGAATCTTCCCATCCGTATCCGTATACAATGGGCTGTATGCTTTAGATGCTTACACTAACAATTATGACGTGAATTATAAACACCGGTTTCGGGAAGCTATAGCACCGGAACTGGCGCGGGATGAATATATCCAGCATTATTTTGATGACTGGGGGAATCGCTGCTATCTTTTCACGAAGGAGCAGTCCAATTACTTTACTGTAGAAAAGACAGAAGACAGGAAACTGAAAGACCTGCAGATTGATTTTTCTGCATTGGCGAAGATGGGCTGCAACTATTTGATCAGTGCTTCTCCGGTAGAAAACTGTGAAGAGCTGGGGCTGACAGAAATCGGTGGTTCTCCTTTTGAATCACAAAACAGCTGGTATCGACTATATGTATATGAATTGACAGGATTTGGTGCATGAAGAAACTGCAAAGATTTGGCATAAAAACAATAGATTTTTTAGCAGTACTGCTTTTTGGCATTTTTGGAATCATTAGCTTATTTGGGGCGGTGATGACGGAGGATGCCTATCATATCGAGCAAAGCTTTGTATGGCATAACCCACTGCTTAGTATTCTTTGGGTGGTTTTGCTGGCGCTTGTTTTAGTTGGGTTAAATGTCCTTTTTGGCCGCATGGGAAATGGGGAAAGAGTATTACTGATTCTCTCTTCCTTATGGATATTTGGCGTGGTTTTACTTTGGGCCTTTTTGACCAAAAACGGGCCAAATGCAGATGGCGCTTCCGTCTATTATGCGGCGAAAAAGTTTGCCAGAGGAGATTTTAGCTCTCTATCTTACAGGGATTCCTATTTCTCCTGCTATCCATTCCAACTGGGACTGGCTTTTTTCTACTCCATTTTTTTGAGACTTTTGCGGAACGACAGCTTCCACATTTTGCAGGTGGTAAATGCGTTCTGTATGGTGATTTGCCTTCTGATGCAGTTTGAACTATGCAAGGAGTTTATGAGAGGGCAAGACCAGCAGAAGCGTAGAAAGGTGCAGCGGTACTGCATGCTTTTATTGGATGTATCAGCACCTTTTCTTATCTTTGGATCCTTCCTGTATGGAGAAGTGCCTTCCTTTGCTTTTTTGCTGACAGCCACGGTTCTGTTTATCCGGATGCTTCGCAAAAACAGCATCATCGCTACTATTTTTGGCTTTATCAGTCTTGTGCTGGCGGTGATGGTGAGACTGAATACCTACATTTTCCTGGTGGCACTGGCTATTATTTTGATTCTTTTCTTCATGGTACAGGGTGGAAAGTACAGCAGTAGAAAAAAGGTTTTGTTCTTCTGTTACTTCTTAGGTGTCATCCTGGCATCTGTGCGGGTAGTGCCGGCTATTGAGGATGCCTACGGCAGACGTTCCTATACGGAAATCAATGATGGCGTGCCTGCAGGCTGCTATCTGGCCATGGGAATCATGGATTCAGAAGTGGGACCCGGCTGGTACAACGGGTATAATTTCGAGACCTTCACCATAGATGCGGATTACGATAGCAAAAAGGCTCAGGCCATCGGTATGATGAAATACCGTATCCTAAGCCGGGAGCTTTGGCAGAATCCGGTACGGGCCCTTGGATTCTATGGAAGAAAAGTGGTGTATGAGTGGATTAACTGCGGTTGGTCTGTGTATTCCGGTACTTTTATTTCCTTTGGAGAGCGTCATCCTTTGGTGGATAAGCTTTTTGAAAAAGGACCCTATAAGGCCATCAGCAGATATATGAATACCTATCAGAGCTTGCTTTATCTATTGGTGGCAGTAGGTGCGTTCGGATTATGGCGCCGAAAAGAAGAGGACGGATACAGTGCTTTTACCAGAATCTTTCTCTTGACTGCCTTTGGAGGCTTCCTTTTTTATCTGGCGTGGGAAGCCGGTGGCAGATATGTATTACCCTATGCATTCTTTGTTTTGCCCAATGCGGCGATGGGACTGGAAAGCATAGAAGATTTCATTAGTAAAAAAAGGGAAACAAAAGTATGAATCAAAAAAACGCAAAGTGGAAGAGCATAGGCGGGATACTAGCCGTAACAGCGCTACTACTGGCGCTTTTTTCGTGCTTTCATCCTATTTATGCCACAAATGATGATGTGTTCCTAGATATGCTGGCGGGCGGTGCCATGACCGGGAGACCGGAGTGGAGATTGCTTCACGTGGGTATCGTGACCTCTACTCTTTTACATGGCCTGTATCTACTACTGCCGGCGGTGAATTGGTATGGGGCATATCTTTTATTTGCGGTAAGCTTTTCTATAGCTGTTTTCTGCGTGGCAGTATGTAAGAGTGTTTTGTGCCTGCAGCAAAAAGGTGCCTCTGCGATTCTTTTGATGGTAGTGGCAGCGGTGTTTCCGCACGGGATCACTTTACAATACACTACGATCAGTGGCCTTTTAGGCGCAGCAGCCATAGGGCTTTTGTTCTTAGATGGCCCTACGGTTCTATTTTATGTACTACTCTGTATGGGCATAGGTCTAAGAGCAAATGCCTGCATCATGTTGGTGCCGATAATCGGGTTTTATTTCCTGTGGCATCGCAAAGAATGGAAGAAGGGGATACTTACCTTGCTGGTGATACTGCTTCCTTTGCTCCTAAATGCGTTGGCTTACAGCTCGGGGCCATGGTCAGATTTTAAAACCTATAATACCAACAGGGAAACCGTCTACGATTATGGCGGATACCCTTCCTATGAAGAAAATGAAGACTTTTATCAGGAACTGGGACTTTCCAAGGTAGCCTATGAGGCTGCTTCCGATAGGTATCAGCTTCTGCTGACAGAAGAAATCGATAAAGATGCTATGGTGTCCATAGCAGAGAAAGCAAAGGAACAGCGCCGGGCAGACGGGACAAAAGGAATGGCCAAAGTATCCGGCATGGTGTCAGCCTATGTGCAGCGGCATCTTTCCTATGGGGACAGACCTCTGGACATGCTGGTGCTGGTTCTGTGGATTCCAGCAGTGATGGGTATCCTGCTTTTACCAAAAGAAAGGCGTAAAGCGTACCTACTGGGACTTGCTTCTCTTTTTGCCGGAGCTCTTATCATGTGGGGCTATCTAACTTATGTGGAGCGTATGCCATCCAGAGTGACACAGATTATTTATCTGGTAGAGCTCTTTGGACTATTGGCTTGTATGATTAAGTGGGTTTTGCCGGAACTCATGGGTCAGGCAAAACAGGGAGGAAGGCTTTCCAAAGTTTTGCCATGTGGATATGAGGTGCTTATGCTTCTGGCTCTTCTTCTGGCCCTTCGTAATGGAGTAGCCTATGGCAAGCAGGATTTGGCGGAAAATGCAGGAAGAATTGCCATGAGTGCACAGCAGGCAGAACTGCAAAGCTATATGTCACAGCATCAGGGCATCTATCTGTTGGATATGAATTCTTTTAGTGATTATACAAAGCAGGCTTTACAGAAACCCGCACTACAGGCGGAAAATACCTCCTTTTTCTATATGGGAAGCTGGATGGTAAAAAGTCCTTGGTATGGGGAGAGCTTGAAGAAACTGGGGACGGATGTTGCCACATTAGAAAAAAGTGCGTATTATGTTTTTCGTGACAGCCCGCAAACTTCTTCTGATTATTTACAATCCTATATAAAGGCTGATTTAGGGGAAGATTTTGTGCTGGAACAGATGGATGCAATTTCATGTGGGGACGGCATGCAGTTCCTTATCTATCACGTGAAAGAGAAATAACGGAAATATGAACAAAACGAAAACACAAGCAAAACTCATCAACTGTATAGCAATTGTATTTTTGGTATTACAGCTCATACCGATTCTGTATTTGGCACAGTTCAATCATCCGGTAGGGGATGATTATAAGTATGGAACTGCAAGCCATGCAGTGTGGACAAGTACCGGCAATCTTTTCAAGGTAATCGGTGCAGCAGCTGCCGGGGTGAAGCAGGATTATGTGGAATGGCAGGGCACCTATAGCGCTCTGTTTCTCATGAGGCTACAGCCGACAGTTTTTGCTGAATCTGCTTATGCCTTAGTGCCCTGGATGATGCTTGGACTTTTGATTTGCAGCATGCTCTACCTTGTGAGAACGGTGTTTGCAGACTGGTGTAAGGTGGAGATGCCCTACTGGATTGCGGTGGCGGTGCTACTTGCTACAATCTGTATTCAGTTAGCACCCAATGCTTCAGAGCAGTTTTTCTGGTACAACGGAGCTGTATACTACAACGGCTTCCAGGGCTTTATGCTTTTGTACATCGCCTGGATGTTGCGATTCCAAAATCGTCAAAAGATTCGTTATATGGTTTACTTAGGGCTGGCAGCGTTTGTCATTGCCGGCGGCAACTATATTACGGTGCTGACTACCATGATTCTGACTTTCACCATAATCGCATATAGCCTGTGGAAGAAGAATTGGAAACAAGTGGCGGTCTATGGCGGTAGCCTTTTGATTCTGCTCGTTGGATTTGCCATTAGTGCCAAAGCTCCCGGAAACGCAGTCCGTGCGGCCGGGCTTTTAGGCATGGGCCCGGTGGCAGCGGTGAAGGCCTCTATTATAAAAGGCGTCGATTATTACCTGGCGTGGGCGGATAAGTGGTGGCTTCTGGTTTTACTAGCCCTGCTTCCGCTTATGGTGTATGTAATCCGGCGCATGACTTATGAGTTCCCGTTGCCGGGACCGGTGCTGTTATACAGCTATCTGGTATTTTGCGCCATGGGCACACCTACCTTTTATGCCATGGGTTCCACGGGACCAGGACGCGTGGTAAATATCGTGTATGACGGGTTTATTCTCACAAGTTATTTCCAGGTTTTTTATCTTCTTGGATGGTACCTGAAGAAAAAGCAAACTTTTACTGAGGGAGAAGGCATCCTTACTGTGTGGAAAAAAGAGACCTGGTTTGTATGGCTTGGGCTGGTGGGCTTTTTCTTGGTGGCATTCCTTTTGTCCGGCGGACATAAGGACAAAACTTCTGTAGTAGCGGCGAAAGTCTGGATCAGAGGCGATGGCAAGGTATACCAGCAGGAGTTTGAAGAACGCCTAAAGGTGCTGGAAGATGCCGGCGTAACGGACCCGGTATTCCATAGCTATAGCATCAAACCGGATTTGGTCTTCGTAGCAGACGGCACAGATGACCCGAACTTCGTGAACAATACGGAGTGGGCAGAATTCTATGGCAAGAATTCTATTGTTGTGGTAGACTAGTTTTGTATGACCATAAGCCGTAAAGGCTTAGTATAGATTGAAAAGTAGAAAAGGTAGATAGAATCATGATCGATAATGAAACCATATTAGTAACAGGTGGTACAGGTACATTCGGTAAGGCATTTACCCGTTATGTCTTGGAGCACTACAATCCTAAGAAAGTCATCATCTACAGCCGTGACGAATTCAAACAGTTCATTATGGCCAATGAGATGAAAGAATATGCAGACAAGCTTCGTTTCTTCATCGGTGATGTAAGAGATAAAGAACGCTTGAAAAGAGCTTTTGAAGGCGTAGATTATGTGGTACATGCAGCAGCTATGAAACAAGTTCCTGCTTGCGAGTACAACCCAAATGAAGCAATCAAGACCAACATCCATGGTGCACAGAATGTCATCGATGCAGCATTGGATGCGAATGTAAAGAAGGTCGTAGCACTCTCTACAGATAAAGCAGTTAATCCTGTAAACTTATACGGTGGTACCAAGCTGGTTAGCGATAAGCTTTTCATTGCTGCCAATGCTTATGTAGGCGACAAGCAGACCAACTTCTCCATCGTTAGATATGGTAATGTAGCAGGAAGTCGTGGTAGTGTTATTCCGTTTTTCCAGAACATCATCAATCAGGGTAAGACAGAACTGCCTATTACAGACTATCGTATGACTCGTTTCTGGATCAGTATTACAGAAGGTGTAGAGCTGGTAATCAAAGCATTAAAAGAAGCAACCGGTGGTGAGACTTTCATCTCTAAGATTCCTTCTTTCAAGATTACTGATTTGGCACAGGCTATGCAGCCTGGTTGCACTATGCCTGAAGTAGGTATCCGTGAAGGTGAGAAACTGCATGAAATCATGGTTACCGTAGAGGATGCACCTTTTACCTATGAGTATGAGAAGCACTTCATCGTGTTCCCTCAGATGGTATGGAACAATCGCCAGAAAGCCAATGCAAATGGACTTGGCAAGAAGGTGGAGGAGGGATTCTCCTATACTTCCGGAAATAATACATGGTGGCTCACTGTAGAGGAGATTCAGGAGCGCCTTAAAACACTTGAACTTGAACATTAATTCCTAGGCTACCGCCGAGGCTTTTGCCTGGCGGTAGTTTTTTATTACGGAAAGTGTGGGTTGGGGTGCTTTTCGAATGCGGCTGGTTGCTGGACGGTGGTTTGCGCCATATATTTTACAACGCAGGCCGCTCTCGCTACGGTTTTCACGTAGCGGCTACTAAGTTCGCCTCGCGTGGCGGGCTCACTAAGTACCGACGTGAAAAAGTGCCTGCTTTTGTAAATTATATGGCGCACACCATAGCTCCAGTTTGTTACAGCATTCGAAAACACACCCCAACCCCTATATGCTACAAATAAGAAATAGTCCGCCAAGCAAAAGCCTCGGCGGTTGCGGGAATAAGCTAGTGTATGGCCTGCGGCGCTAGAAATAAGCAGTATTGTGGGATATACTAGGGGTAAAGTGATAAAAGAGAAAGAGAATTAGTTCTAATGGCAAGTGATAATAGAGACGAGAAAAAAAGATACGATAAGGAATTGAAAAAACGCTGGACGCTGCATAGTTTAAGGTTTGCAGCTGTTTTGTTTATTGTATATACGATTTTTAGCTTTGAGCTTTTTTATAATCAGGCGCATCATGAGAGTTTTGAGAAGTTTCAGTGGTTTATGTCGGATATTGATGCGTATTTGGAGGAGATGCAGGGTATCGATAGTGGGTTTGATTTTCCGTATCCGATTTTCTTCATGCTGGGCAGGTTCTTCATGTTGTTTACAGATGTGGGGACAGCAGCAGCCATTGCCACGGTGGTACTAAATTCCATTAGTGTGTTTGCGTTGTTGTATTTCTTTGAAGTCATTACCAGGAGGTTCTGGGGCGAAGGGTATGAGGAACTTCGACAGCATCTTGTGGTAGCGCTTAGTTTTGGTATTTTGATGGTGTCCATGCTGTATGCGCCAAAGGGTGTGTATTTGCCGGGTATGGATCATAAGTATTTGGGTGTTTTTTCACCAAATCCTTGGCATAATCATACGTATTTGGCTACCCGTGGGTTTGCCATTGTAGCCTTCTTTTTGCTGGCAGAGATTTTGGAGTATTACGAGAAGAAGGTGGATGTGAAGCAGTATGTGCTGTTTTCTATATTCCTTTTGTTGACGACTTTGGCGAAGCCTAGTTTTACTCTTGTGCTGGGCAGTACCATGGTGGTGCTGATGCTGGTAAGGCTCATTGCACATAAGGGGCAGACATGGAAGCAGACGCTGTATTTGGGGCTTTGTTTTATTCCCACGATACTGGATTTGCTGTATCAGTTTGGCGGTGTGTTTGGTAGCAGAGGGCATGCCGGTGAAGACGGTGGTATTGGGTTTGGCATCGGTGCTGCTTGGTCGCAGTATACTCATAATATTCCGTTGGCGATTATGCTGGCTTTTGCATTCCCCGGCTTCGTGCTTTTGCTAAATCTGAAGTATCTTTTGACTGATGTGAGATTTCGATTTAGCTGGGAACTGGCGCTTACATCCCTACTGGAGTTTTTATTCCTGTTTGAAAAGGGTGATCGTTTTGTTCACACGAATTTTTCTTGGGGCTACATGCATGGTATTTTCTTTGCCTTTGTGGGTAGTACTTTGCTGCTTTTGGAGAATACCAGGAAGAAGAGACAACCGATATGGG
>Ga0256404_1001506_pt1 | contig 55859 bp, 42 predicted proteins | sample RumenRJG_01DNA_FD_185990 | JGI IMG/M metagenome (GOLD analysis project Ga0256404, IMG submission 185990) | Bovine rumen microbial communities from Lethbridge, Alberta, Canada - RJG_01 | ecosystem: Host-associated > Mammals > Digestive system > Stomach > Rumen | place: Canada: Alberta | collected... | reverse complement strand
CGCCACCAGAACCTTCTCTTTTTGATTAGGGGGGCTTGCTTTTCGAAAAATAGACCCCGATGCCTATGTTTACTGGGCTTCGGGGAACTTTTGCATGACATTTTTAGTTTTACCGGACAGCAATATTAAACAATAAAAGAGGATGAGTCAAAAAGCGACTATTTTTACTATTGACGCATCCTCTTTTTTATTTTGATAAACGTAATGATGTCAACCTTTTATAACGGCTATAGGAGATAAATGAACCTTGACTTTTACCAAGTCCTGCTCTTCCGCTATCACCTTTTCAATATTCTTGTAAGCCGAAGCCGCCTCTTCCAAATCCTGCTGGCAACGGATGGCATGAACGATGCCAAGGTTGTCAAGCCGTTCCTTCTCCGCTTCAAGATTAAGCGTGTGCACAGCCTCAGTGCGACTCATGACTCGTCCGGCTCCATGCGAGCAGCTCATGAATGAGTCGGGATTGCCCAATCCCTCAACGATATAGCTGCTTGTGCCCTGTGAGCCGGGGATGATGCCTACCTCACCGAGACGTACCCGTGTCGCTCCTTTGCGATGGACAATGCAGTTCTCGCCGAAGTGGTTTTCCCATGCCGCATAGTTATGAGCAATGTTTATCATCGGCTCGAACTCAGCCTCTGGAATAGCGTCAGCAATGACCTCCTCTATCCGCTGCATCATCAGGCGACGGTTACAGAGGCCGAATGCTATGCAGTACTCCATCTCTTTCCAGTATTCCTTGAACAAAGGGTCATAGAGCGGAATAAAGGGCAACTGAATCTCAGACTTCACTGTAGAGAACCATCGTCGGTTAAGCATGTCTGCCTTCTCATTGTAGTAATCGCCGACCTGTTTGCCAAGGTTGCGTGATCCCGAGTGAATCATTATCCACATCCAGCCCTCGTCGTCTTTCTGCAACTCTATGAAGTGGTTACCTCCGCCAAGGGTACCAACCTGCTTAGTTGCCGACACATAACGCCGTTTGACAATCTCCAGCTTGTCGATTTCGAAATCTTGCGGCATGTACTTCTCGTCCTGAGCCTGCTTGTGATGTTCCTTGCCAAGCGGAATTTGCTTACGTATGCCCCGCATAATCTTCTTGCGCAATACCTCAGGCGTTACCGTCTCGACTCTGATGTTAGTCTTTACAGCGCACATACCGCAGCCGATGTCCACACCTACTGCATTAGGGATAACGACGCCATTAGTAGCGAGAACCGTTCCTATGGGCATGCCTTTACCTCCGTGAAGGTCTGGCATAAGCGCTACATGGTGATAGATGAACGGAAGCGAACAGATATTTGTCACTTCCTTCCAAGCATGCGCGTCGCACGTCCGTGCCCACATCTTTACGGGCGTGTCATTAATCATGAATTCTTGCATATCTGTCCATTTGATTATATCCGACCACTATGGTCTGATTTCCGCTTGCAAAGTTAGCTTGACGCTACGCAAGGTTTTTACGCAATCAGAAAAAAGTACGGCTTTGAGGGCAAAAAAGTTGAATTACGCAAATAGGTTTCGCAGAAAAGCCTTAACTTTACACCCAAAAAGCAATAACACAGCTATCATGCCAGCCAACAAAAACGCTCTACTACGATATAAGACCATCGACAACTGCCTGCGCAACCGACAGAGAAGATGGACATTGCAAGACCTTGTCGATGCCTGCTCCGACGCACTGTATGACTTTGAGGGAATCCGCAAGGGCATATCAACCCGTTCTGTCCAGCTCGACATACAGATGATGCGTAGTGACAAGCTCGGCTACAATGCCCCTATAGAAGTCTATGACCATAAATATTATAGGTATTCTGATCCGGACTTTTCAATAACAGAACTACCACTCTCTCAGACCGATTACGACAAACTTGCCGAAGCGGTTGATATGCTCCGTCAGTATGCCGACTTCGACTATTTCACTGAACTTTCCGATGTTATCGGTCGTTTGCAGGATACCCTTGCCATTGCTAAAAACAAGCGCGCACCGATTGTCGACTTTGAACGTAACTGCAACCTTTTGGGCTTGAAGTTCCTCAATCCACTATACAATTATATCGCCAACAAGCAGACTCTCACGATAAGTTACCAGCCATTCAGCAGTCCCAAGCCCAAGAACTGGGTCGTATGGCCATACCTGTTGAAAGAGTACCGCAACCGGTGGTTTCTCTTCTGCACGAGGGTGACAGACCATAAACTCTTCAATCTCGCCCTTGACCGTATGAAGTCGGTTGAGCCTAACAAGGAAGTAGCTTTTCAAGAAGACTCTCATTTCGACCCGTCAACGTTCTTCAAGGATGTTATTGGAGTGACCAAAACGAGGAAGACACCGCTCGAAACCGTCCGATTCATTGCAAACAGTGAGCAGGCTCCATACATTGAAACGAAGCCAGTACATAGTTCGCAGATGGTACTCGAAAGAAATGATGAAGACGGAACTGTCCTTTTTCAATGCAAGGTAGTTCTCAACTTCGAGTTCTATGCTTTGATGCTGTCATACGGTCCCGGTGTTAAAATTATCTCGCCCAAATGCGCTGTTAAGACCATCAGAAAAATGCTTCATGAGGCAGCAGCACAATATAATCCGTAATAATCTTGAAAATAATTTAGGTTGGGCAATGTTTTGTAACCACGTGAGGCTAACTTTGCAGCCAAAATATATAAAATCTGATATTTTTTGCAATTGACTCAATAAATTTTATCTCGCAGTAGAATTTTCGCTTCTGCGAGAAGCTGATTTTTATGTACTTACACAGGCTTCCAGAATTCCTTCTGGTCGTCGGAGGCAGCCCTCCGACACTACCTTTGAGCGCGTAAACGATGAATATTCCCATTCCTCGAATACTCATTTATGCACACTCTAAAAAACATTCCGCATGCCATGATTCTCACAAGGCACTTGAGAAAAACTACATTTGAGATGTTTTAAAACACCTCAAATGTAATTTTGTCCTTCCAAGGGGTACTGTCTGTCAATTAGTTATCCGCATCTAAATGGATTAGAGAAGGGCGCACTATGTTTACCGGACACTGCAATATAAAGATTAAGCAACCCCCTTCCACACAGAGGCGGAAGGGGGCTACGATATTGTTTCTATTAATCTCTCAGAAAAAAATCATGCGGATTTGCATGGGCTCTCGGAGTTCATGCAACACGCCACTTAAATATTGCTCTCAGCGGCAGTCATTCCATACTCGCCCCAGCATTTGATCGGCAATTCCTCTTCCTTCATGCGGCAGAAGGCTGCGACAAATGCGGTAGCCAGGCGGGAATTGGTGAGCAACGGTACATTGAGGTCAATGGAAGCACGGCGTATCTTGTACCCGTTATCCAGCTCCGTCGTAGTCAGATTCTTGGGGATATTCACTACCAGATCGAAGCATTTCTTGTGCAGCATTTCGAGAGCCTGAGGTCCTTCGGCCTCGCTCGGCCATCTCACAAGAGTATTCGCGATGCCGTTCTCCTCCAGATAGCGCGATGTACCGGGCGTAGCGTACAGTTTGTATCCGTGTTCGGACAACATACGGCAGGCGTCGAGCATCTCGGCCTTTTGCTTGGCATCGCCGGTAGAAAGCAGTATGTTGTGCTTCGGCACACGCACACCGACGGAGAGCATGCTCAGCAGGAGTGCGCTGTCGGTATCGTCGCCCAGACAGCCCACCTCTCCGGTCGAGGACATGTCCACGCCAAGCACAGGGTCGGCCTTCTGAAGCCTGTTGAATGAGAACTGGCTGGCCTTGATGCCCACGTAATCCAGGTCAAACAGGTTCTTCGTCGGCTTCTCTACGGGCAGGGACAGCATGATCTTGGTGGCCAGCTCGATGAAATTAAGCTTGAGCACCTTGCTGACAAACGGGAACGAGCGCGAAGCCCTCAGGTTGCATTCGATCACGAGAATCTTGTTGTCCGAAGCCATATACTGGATATTGAACGGCCCGTTAATGTGGAGCGCCGAAGCTATCTTTCTGCTTATGCGCTTGATTCTCCTCACAGTCTCGACATATAGTTTCTGCGGCGGGAACACGAGGGTTGCATCACCGGAATGCACGCCGGCGAACTCAATATGTTCGGATATTGCGTAAGCCATGATTTCGCCATGACGCGCTACGGCATCGAAGTCGATCTCCTTGGCGCGCTGAATAAATTTGCTGACGACGACGGGATGATCCTCGCTGACATTGGCCGCAAGCTTCAGGAAGCGCTCGAGCTCTTCCTCATTGGAGCACACATTCATTGCGGCTCCGGAGAGCACATACGAGGGGCGCACCAACACGGGGAAGCCTACGCGGCGGGTGAACTCCTTGATGCCGTCCATGTCCGTCAGTGCGCTCCATTCCGGCTGGTCAACGCCTATCTTACCGAGCATCTCGGAGAATTTCTCGCGGTCCTCTGCGCGGTCGATATCGACGGCCGCCGTGCCGAGAATGGGGACACGCTGCTCGTCAAGGCGCATAGCAAGGTTGTTGGGGATCTGACCGCCCGTCGAGACAATGACGCCCTTGGGACTCTCCGCCTCTACGATATCCATCACGCGCTCAAAGGTGAGCTCGTCGAAATACAGGCGGTCGCACATATCATAGTCGGTCGACACCGTCTCGGGATTATAGTTTATCATCACGCTCCTGTAGCCGGCCTTGCGAATCGTATTGAGCGCCTGAACGCCGCACCAGTCAAATTCGACGGAGCTACCAATTCTGTAAGCGCCGCTGCCAAGCACAATGATCGAACGGCGGTCGTGGCTGTAGACTATGTCATCCGTCTCGGCGTTGTAGGTCATATACAGATAGTTCGTCTGAGCGGGATATTCTGCTGCAAGAGTGTCTATCTGCTTAACATGGGGCACGATGCCCACCTGCTTGCGACGGCGGCGCACAGTCAAGATGGCCTCGCTCATCTTCATCTCCTTGTCAAGCCCAAGCGCACGTGCTATCTGGAAATCGGAGAATCCCTGCATCTTGGCCCGACGCAGGAGGTCATTGTCCAGGATGTTGATGTTCTTACACTGCTTCAGCTCCTTATTTGTCGTATATATTGCATAGAGCCTCTGGAGGAACCATCTGTCTATCTTTGTAAGCTCGTGCACGCGGTCGATGGAATACCCGTTGGCAAAAGCCTCGTATATGACAAAGATACGCTTGTCTGTCGGGGCCTTCAACTTGGCTTCCACGTCATCCACGTGGAGATCCTTGTTGTCCACAAAGCCGTGCATGCCCTGCCCTATCATTCTGAGGCCTTTCTGTATGGCTTCCTCAAAGGTGCGGCCTATAGCCATCACTTCGCCGACTGACTTCATGCTGGAGCCGATCTCTCTGTCCACGCCTCTGAACTTGCTAAGGTCCCAACGGGGTATCTTGCAGACTACATAGTCCAGTGCCGGTTCAAAGAAAGCGCTCGTGGTCTTGGTGACAGAGTTCTTCAGCTCAAAGAGGCCATAGCCGAGACCAAGCTTGGCGGCTACAAAGGCCAGAGGATAACCGGTAGCCTTGGATGCCAGAGCCGAGGAACGGCTCAAGCGGGCGTTAACCTCTATCACGCGATAATCGTCAGAGTCCGGGTCAAAGGCGTACTGCACATTACACTCGCCGACAATGCCGATATGGCGTATGATGCGAATGCTCAGCGAGCGGAGCTTCTGGTAATCATGATTTGTCAGAGTCTGCGATGGAGCCACGACAATGCTCTCGCCCGTATGGATGCCGAGCGGGTCAAAGTTCTCCATGTTACAAACCGTGATGCAGTTATCATAACGGTCGCGCACCACCTCATATTCTATCTCCTTCCAGCCGCGCAGGCTCTTCTCTACCAGCACCTGCGGAGAGAAAGAGAATGCCTTCTCGGCCAGTTTGTTCAGCTCCTCTTCATTGTCGCAGAAGCCAGAGCCAAGACCTCCAAGAGCGTAGGCGGCACGTATTATGACCGGATAGCCCAGGTCTTTGGCAGCCTTGCGGGCCTGTTCGATGTTCTCGCATGCCTCGCTGCTGATGGTCTTGACGTTAATCTCCTTGAGCCTGTCTACAAACAATTCCCTGTCTTCGGTATCTATGATAGACTGGACCGGTGTACCAAGAACTTTTACATTATACTTCTCCAGCACGCCGCTCTTGTACAGAGCCACGCCGCAGTTGAGGGCCGTCTGGCCGCCGAAGGCCAGCAATATGCCCTGCGGACGCTCCTTTTCTATTACCTGCTCGACGAAGAAAGGCGTTACCGGTAAGAAGTAAATGCGGTCAGCCACACCTTCACTCGTCTGGACAGTAGCAATGTTGGGATTTATCAGTACCGACTCTATCCCTTCCTCTCTGAGAGCCTTGAGCGCCTGCGAACCGGAATAGTCAAATTCTCCCGCCTCACCTATCTTCAGCGCTCCTGATCCTAGCAATAATACCTTCTTAATATTTGGGTCTTTCATTTTCGTCAATTAAAATAGTTTCAAGTATTCGTCAAAGAGGAACTCTGTATCGAGAGGTCCGCTGCAAGCTTCAGGATGGAACTGTGCGCTGAACCACGGGCGGTTTTTGTGGCGCACACCTTCGTTGGAACCATCATTCATATTTACGAACAATTCTTCCCAGTCATCCGGCAATGTGGAAGCGTCCACCGCATATCCGTGATTCTGGCTCGTGATGTAGCACTTATTTGTACCCACAAGCCGCACGGGCTGATTGTGACTGCGGTGGCCGTATTTCAATTTGTAGATTCTGGCGCCGGCGGCCTTGGAGAGGAGCTGATTGCCCATACAGATACCCATGACGGGGCGAACCTTCGGGGAAGAGAGAAACTGGCGGATGTGATCTACCGTCACGGCACAGGTCTCGGGATCGCCTGGGCCGTTAGCCAGGAACAGGCCGTCAAAGTCCATCTCGTTGAAATCATAATCCCAGGGGACACGGATTACCTCAACGCCTCGGCGTATCAGGCAGCGCAGGATATTGTTTTTCACGCCGCAATCTACCAGCAGTACTTTCTTGTTGCCTTTCCCCTGATTGTAATGGATTATCTCCTTGCAGGACACGAGGCTGACATAATTGGTATCGCCATAATTGCCATATGTGATGGTCTGCGGATCTTCATCAAACACTATCTTGCCCATCATCACGCCATGCTCACGGATGAGCTTGGTCAGGGCACGTGTATCGACGCCGCAAATGGCAGGGATATTCTCCCGCTTCAGCCAGGCGGACAGGCTCTCTACTGCGTTCCAATGGCTATACTCCTCGCTGTACCAGCTTACGATAAGAGCAGAAACATGTATCTTGCTGCTCTCCATGAAAGTGGCAAGGCCGTTGGGCTCAACAGTAAAGGGAGGGACGCCATAATTACCGATCAGCGGGTAAGTTAATGTCAGCATCTGGCCGGCATAAGACGGGTCTGTAAGGCTTTCCGGGTATCCGGTCATCGCCGTATTAAACACAACTTCTCCGACTGCGGGATGCTCCGCGCCGAAAGAGAAGCCGTTAAACACATTTCCGTCATCTAATATAAGTCTGACTTTCCTCATCGTTCGTATCAGTCGTGATTTTTAATGTATATATTCTCGTAATAATTAACAAAGGCCTGATTGACACGCCTTGTGCCGCCATAAGTGGGATAATCTCCGCTGAAATACCAGTCGCCGGGAGAATGCGGGCAGGCTTTGTGCAAGCCGGCCAAGTCCTGAAAGACGATCTTTATCTCGGCTTTGACCTCGTTTGACTTAAGCATTTCGGCCATCTTATCCGATATATCTTCATCCGTAAACGGAGCGTAGATATTCTTCACACAGTTGGATATTTCCTCGTTCGGCAGGCCCGCCTGCTGCTTACACTGCGTGTAGGTCTGCCGGATAACATCCTCCATGCCCTTATTCTCAAGCAATTTGATTGCTGCGCGAAAGGCGATAAACTCCTCCAGCCTCGGCATATCGATGCCGTAATAGTCAGGATAGCGTATCTGCGGAGCAGAAGAGCATACTACTATCCGTTTGGGCTCCAGACGGTCGAGTATGCGGATGATACTCTCTTTTAAAGTAGTGCCGCGCACAATACTATCATCAATAATAACGAGGTTGTCCTCCTTCTCTTTGAGGCTGCCGTAGGTGATGTCGTAGACATGGGCCACAAGGTCATTTCTACTTCCGCCTTCAGCAATGAAGGTGCGCATCTTGATATCCTTCCACGCCACCTTCTCCTGCCGCACCTTATGAGAGAGTATGCGCAGCAGATCTTGTTTTGTAATATTTGGTCCCAGGCTTTCTATCTCCTCGGCCTTCTTCTGATTCAGATAATTATTGAAGCTCTCTATCATTCCGTAAAAAGCCGATTCCGCCGTATTGGGAATAAAAGAGAACACGGTATGGTCGATGTCGTTATCTATGGCTTTGAGAATAGGCTTCAGCAGTCCTGCGCCCAGCGCTTTTCTCTCACGGTAGATATCCTTGTCGCTGCCGCGGCTGAAATAGATCCTCTCGAATGAGCAAGCGGCATATTTCTTAGGAGGCAGTATCTGCTCGAAGCGGATGTCTCCATGCTTGCTTATTATGATAGCCTGACCGGGCTCGAGCTCATGAACACAGTCGGAAGTCACATCGAAGGAGGTCTGAATAACCGGGCGCTCGGAAGCCACTACTACCTGATCATTGTCCTTGTACCAGAAAGCAGGACGAATGCCCCACGGATCTCTCATCGCAAAAGTTTCGCCACTGCCGGTGATAGCGCAAATGACATATCCTCCGTCCCATAGCGGAGCAGACTCGCGGAACACACGGGCCATATCGATATGATCCTCGATGTAGAGCGAGAGGTCCTTGCCAGAGAGATTCTCCTTTTTACCCATGGCGTATATTCTTTCACTCTCGCGATCCAGCCTGTGTCCCAACTGCTCCAGCATGAGATATGTATCGGCATTATAACGGGGATGCTGTCCGCGCGAAGTGAGATTGGAGAACACTTCGTCGACATTGGTAATATTGAAGTTGCCACAGATGCAGAGGTTGCGCGCAGGCCAGGAATGGCGACGGAGGAAAGGATGAATATATGCCAGACCGGCCCTGCCGGTAGTAGAATATCTGAGGTGCCCCATGTATATCTCTCCGGCGTAGGGAATATATCTCTCTGCCAGATCTGCGTCCACTTCCTTGTTGCCCGAGAGATAGCCGTCCAGTGTCTGCGAAGCGCGTCCGAAGATTTCCTGTATTGCGGTGTTGCCTATTGCACGCTCACGATAAATGTATTCCTCACCCGCGGGCGCATGCATCTTGATGCACGCAAAGCCAGCACCTTCCTGTCCGCGGTTATGTTGCTTCTCCATCATCAGATACAGCTTATTAAGGCCATATCTCCATGTTCCATATTTCTGCTGGTAATATTTTAGCGGTTTTAACAGGCGCACAAGAGCTACGCCACATTCATGCTTTAAAGGCTCCATAACAAAGAATACATGTCTGTATTTAGAAAGAAATTGTATACAAATCCTGAGGCCACTATTCCGATTGGCTACTTACGCAAAGTTAAGAAAAACCCCACTATCTTCGCCATAAAATCCTACAAAAAAAGCAAGAATTGCGAAATAAACTACGCCAATCCTTGCCTTCAGTATCTTTACCTGATAGAGGTCTCAAGTTTACTACTTTTTCAGATGCTCTTTTACTTTTTCGTTGGGCACCATCTGCTCATCAAATATATACGCTCCGGTCTTGGGGCTTTTCACCATCTTGATGACCTTAGAATAAGAGCGACCGTCTTTATTACCCTCGTGAAGAGTTGCAACAACTTTCTTTGCCATTTCTTATCGATTTACTTAATTTCCTTATGAATAGTCATGCGCTTGAGGATAGGATTATATTTCTTAAGCTCCAAGCGCTCAGTTGTATTTTTGCGATTCTTTGTTGTCACATAGCGAGAAGTACCGGGCAGACCGCTATTCTTCATCTCCGTGCATTCCAGAATCACCTGCACTCTATTTCCTTTAGCTTTTTTTCCAGCCATGATTTTTCTCCTTTATATTTTATTTATGCTAAAACTCTGATATCCTTAAGGTCGCAATAACCCTTCTCGATGGAACTCTTGAGAGCTGCGTCAAGACCAATCTTGTTAATCAGTCTCAGTCCTGCAGCGGATATAGTCAGACTAATCCAGCAATCCTCTTCAGGATAATAGAATTTCTTCGTAAAGAGGTTCGCATCAAATGTGCGCTTAGTACGCAATTTAGAATGCGCCACATTGTTACCACGCATCGCGCGCTTTCCGGTAATTTGACAAATCTTCGACATTGCTATGCTATATTTATTTCTTTGTTTTATTGATGATAAGGTCTCTACTAAATCTTTATCGGTATGAGACTGAGTTCACCTTACGGGGTGCAAAGTTACGAAGAATAATAATATATCGCCAAAAATTGAACCAAAAACTTTATGATTCAACGATAAAAAGTTATGGATGTCAGATACCCCATCGCAATTGAACAGATAAAGAAGAGCGCATTGCCAGTCCGGACTTCCACACATTATCGTTCTTACCTGCAGAAAATATCGCTTATCCAGACGTTCTCTCCAAGCATAAAAGGTGAATAAAAGATGAATATTCGCTTTTGTAAGACATCATTCCCGCACATCCGGAAAACCCTTCCGTTTGCGCTGAAAACGGCAAAGCACCTAAGGAAAAACACAAGGCACATAGGAAAAATCTTCTCAATTGTAGTTTTGCCTCTTAAATAGTATTGATTTCCAATATATTGCAAAGGTGATTTTTCTCCTGTTCCAAAGAAGAAAATCAAGTATTCACAAATGCATAATACCCAATTGAAGAATGCCGCAAGCCGCCTCGCGAGCCGGGAATTGATTTTCCGGCTTTAACCAGATTGCAGAACAAGGCCGTAGCAAGAGTCCGGGCTCCGAAAACCGGCGCCCGGGATATGCTTTTGCCATCCACTTTTACCAGACAGCGATACCTATAAGCTTTCGCCCTGGAATCCTATTGTTTATTCTCAGCCATCGGGTTATTTTGAGGTGCGCTTCCATGAGCTTTATTATCGCCTCTTCTGCCATTCCTGGGCTTCCTGTTGCCCGAACGCCTATGCGGATTGCGTCTTCTGTTGCCGGACGCACGCTTTTCGCCCCGTTCGTCCTCTTTTTCCTCGCCGGCGAGGCCTGTGGGGATATCGTATTTTGTCAGGTTATTGCCCGTAAGCCGGATAATGTCTTTCAGCCGACCTCTGTCAGCATTACATACAAGGGTCAGTGCATATCCGCCGCGCCCTGCACGGGCAGTACGGCCCACTCGGTGCACATAATCTTCAGGATCGGATGGCACATCATAGTTTATAATAAGATTGATGTCATCTATATCTATTCCTCGCGAAATGATATCGGTCGCAACCAGAACTGAGATATGATTGTTTCTGAAATCCATCATTGTCTCCTCTCTCTTCTTCTGGTCCAGATCGGAATGCATCTCAGCGACATTAATCTTCATCTTTTGCAGTTCGATAGACAGGGCCTTGACCTTCTTCTTGGAGGACGCGAAAAATATGACTCTATTGAGGTCTGGACGACGGGCGAACAAATCGCAGATGACCCTTGTCTTGGCGCTCTCGGAAGCATAGCATACATACTGCTTCACCGTATCGGCTGGCTTGGAGACTGCTATTCTGACCTCTACAGGATTGCGGAGCAACTGTAGTGAGAGTTGCCTGATCTTATCTGGCATCGTAGCCGAGAACATTATCTTCTGGCAGCTGTCGGGCAACAACTGGGCGATGGACATAATATCATCATAAAAGCCCATATCGAGAAGTCTGTCGGCCTCGTCCAATACAAAAAATTTCACCTGAGAAAAATCAGGATTTTCCAGCTGTATATGCGCCAGAAGGCGGCCGGGAGTGGCGACGATCATGTCTGCGCCTAATCTTAGGCTGCGGCTTTCTTGCTCAAACCGTATACCGTCGTTTCCTCCGTATATTGCCAAAGAGGACAGTGGAACAAAGTAGGAGAAACCCTCCATGGCCTGGTCTATCTGATGCGCCAGTTCACGTGTAGGCGCCATTATTATACTTCTTATGCCTTCTGCCTTCCCGGCAGACTGATACAGGCGCTGTATTATAGGCAACAGATAAGCTGCTGTCTTGCCCGTGCCTGTCTGGGCAACACCAAGGACATCATGCCCCTCTAATATTGCAGGTATTGTTTTCTCCTGAATTGGTGTGCATTCTGTGTAATTGTTTGCATCTACTGCATCCAGGATTTTATCGTCTAAATCTAAGTTATAAAAGTCCATATCGGATATTGCTTATTTGGGTGTTCTGCGGTAAAGAATAAATGCTATTATTGAGAATATGATATTCGGTATCCATGCCGACAAAAGCGGCGGCCAGCCGGCGTTGACAGCGAAGGTAGAGGATACTGTCTGGAAAAGAATGTACGAGAAACTCAGCGCCATGCCTATTCCGAGCGAGAGCCCCATTCCTCCCTTGCGCTTTTCGATAGACAGCGACACGCCGATTATGGTCAGGATGAATGCCGCAAATGGGGAGGCGATGCGCTTGTGAAACTCTACCTGAAACATGCTCAGATTGGAAGCGCCTCTCAATTTCTGCTTTTCTATAAACCGATAGAGCTGTGGCGAAGTCATTGTCTCCTGCTGATCGCGGGAATACATAAAGTCTGCCGGCTCCATCATAATGGTCGTGTCAGCCTCAGCACCCTCGGTGATCTTCTCCCTCATTCCGTGCAGACTCCTTATCTGGTAATCGTGGATTTTCCAGTGATATGGACGCGAGGACAATGTATCATACTGTATGCTGGACGCCGTAAGATGGGACACAAGCTTTTTGTTCTCAAACTTGTCAAGAGAAAAATTGAAGCCCGAGCGCGTATCATTATCGAAGTGCTGAATATAGGCCACGACACCCGTGTCTACCTGCAGCTGCACATTCTCCGCCGTAGTTACCTTACGCTTATGGATATATTGCTCATCGAAGCGCAGCCTCTCGACGTTGCCATGCGGAATGATGAAGGCGGATAGGAACAAGGACAATAGTGCTATCAGCGTCGCGGATACCATGTAAGGGCGCAACAGTCGCTTGTAACCCATTCCGGCGGCGCGCATAGCGATGATCTCCGAGTTGTCTGCGAGTTTTGTAGTAAAGAAAATAACGCTGATAAAGACGAAGAGGGCGCTGAACAGGTTCGCCAGATACGGGATAAAGTTGAGATAATAATCAAATATTATTTCCTGCCAGGTAGCGTGGGATGAGGTAAACTTGTCTATTCGCTCATTAAAATCGAAGATCGTGGCGATAGCCATGATGAGCGCGATAGAGAAGAAATACGTGCCCAGGAATTTCCGAATGATATAAAAGTCTATCTTTCCTAAGAACGGACGGCCGCCTCGCTCTTTTTTAGCGGTAACGCCGAGGGCTTTCTCGACATTCTTGTCAGGCGCGAAATAGGCTTTGACCGAGCGTAAGATGAGCTTCAATCTTCTTACTATCATATACGCCGCATTATTTGGGGAAGTATCGAAGCTTTCCAATCAGAAAAGTCATTAGAGAGAATATGCTCGCGAGCTGTACGCATAAGTCCAGTATAGAATGCCAGATTGTGGATTGTCGCTATCTCCAGAGCCAGAATCTCGCCGGCCTTGAAAAGATGATGCAAGTAGGCCTTGGTATATTGTCTGTCCACCCCGGCATACCCGTTAATGTCTATAGGAGAAAAGTCGTCCTTCCATTTACTGTTCCGGGCGTTCATGATGCCCTGCGTAGTAAACAGCATAGCGTTGCGACCATTACGCGACGGCATCACACAGTCAAACATATCGACGCCCCGCGATATAGCCTCGAGAATGTTTTCGGGTGTCCCCACACCCATCAGGTAGCGTGGGCGGTTGGCAGGCAGTATGGAGCACACGAGAGAAATCACGCGATACATATCTTCTGCGCTTTCTCCTACGGCCAATCCACCTATTGCATAGCCCTCGGCATCATAATTCATGGCGTTGAGAGCACTTTCGGTCCGCAGATCCTCGTAAACGCATCCCTGGACAATGGGGAACAAGGCCTGAGAATAGTCGTACAGAGGCCCATGAGCATTAAAATACGCGAAGCACCGTTCAAGCCATTTCTCCGTACGCGTCAAGCTTTTGCGGGCATAATCGTAGGGAGCATCTCCCGGAGGACATTCGTCAAAGGCCATCATGATGTCTGCACCTATCTGACGCTCTACCTCCATTACCTTTTCCGGAGAGAAAAAGTGCTTGCTACCGTCAATATTCGATCTGAAATGGCATCCTTCATCCGTTATCTTTCGTATACCGGAGAGGGAGAACACCTGAAATCCGCCACTGTCTGTGAGTATAGGTCTTGGCCATGAAATAAATTTATGCAGTCCGTCAGCTTTCTGGATAATATCAACTCCGGGCCTCAGGTAGAGGTGGTAAGTATTGCCTAAAATAATCTGAGCCTTAACCTCATTCTCGAGATCATTTGCAAGCACGGCCTTGACCGTCCCCTGCGTTCCCACCGGCATAAATATCGGCGTCCGGATTTCGCCGTGTGCAGTGGTGATAACGCCTGCTCTCGCCTCCGAATCAGAAGATTTATGTTCTAAGGTAAACTGCATAGAGCCTAAATATTATCCAGACCACTGTTCTTTTGGGAAGCCGTGCCGTCACACAGAGCCAGAGAAAAAACCTGCGCCAGATTGTCTACGTAATGAAAGGTAAGGGAGGAAACATATTTCTGAGGTATCTCCTGCACGTCACGACGATTGCCGTCAGGCAATATAATATCCGTGATACCATAAGACCGTGCTGCGAGAATCTTCTCCTTTATGCCGCCTACAGGGAGCACGCGTCCTGTGAGCGTCAGCTCGCCAGTCATGGCAAAGTTCATGCGCACAGGCTTAGAAGTCAAAGCGGAAGCTATGGATACCGCGATAGTTATTCCGGCAGATGGGCCGTCCTTGGGAGTAGCTCCTTCGGGAACGTGTATATGGATATTCCAATGGGAAAAGATGCGCCAGTCGATCGAAAGGGAGTCTGCATGCGCTTTAATATACTCTACGGCCAGCATCGCCGATTCTTTCATCACATCTCCGAGGTTTCCTGTCAGGGTAAGCTGCCCGCCTGTACCATGGCTCAGACTGGTCTCGATGAAAAGGATTACTCCGCCGGCACTTGTCCACGCCATTCCTATAGCCACGCCGGGATAGCCCTGCTTCTCGCGAAGCTGAGGCGGAAACAGCGGCTTGCCGAGTAGCGTAGTTATAATGGACGGGGTAATAGTTCTGAAGGACTTTGCATTCTTGCTTCCTATGGGCGAAAGAGATGGAGCAACGATGCTCAGAGCCACCTTTCTCATTACCTCGTCGAGCTTGCGCTCCAGCTGCCTTACACCGCTCTCTCGCGTATACTGTGTAATGAGCAATTCCAATCCCTGTCGTGTGATGGTTTTCTTGTTTTCTCCGGTCAGCCCGGCATTACGCAAAGCTCGAGGCAGGAGATAACGTCTGGCTATCTCCACTTTCTCCTCCATCATATACCCGCTCATCTCTATAGGCTCCATACGGTCGAGCAAAGGCGAGGGAATGGTGGAAAGGCTATTGGCAGTAGCGATAAACATCACCTTGGAGAGATCAAAATCAATGTCAATGTAATTGTCGTGGAAGGCAGAGTTCTGCTCGGGGTCAAGCACCTCCAGAAGAGCAGAAGCTGGATCGCCGGTAGCAGGAGAAGAAGTCACCTTGTCTATCTCATCGAGGACAAAAACCGGATTGGAAGAATGCGCTTTGATAAGAGAAGCTATAATCCTTCCCGGCATTGCACCGACATAAGTACGCCTGTGCCCGCGTATCTCTGCCTCGTCGTGAATGCCGCCGAGGGACACACGGACATACTCGCGGCCCAGCGCCTTCGCGATGCTCAGGGCCATCGAGGTCTTCCCTACTCCTGGAGGACCATAGAAAAGGAAAACGGGAGCCACTGCCTCTCCGTGGAGAGACAAGGTAGATATCATCTCAAGTATTCTCTCCTTGACATTGTCCAGACCGTAATGCGCCTTAGAGAGTTCGTTTTTAGCGTGGGCGATATTCAGATTGTCCACCGTAGTCTTATTCCACGGCAGAGACGTCACCGTCCTGAGCCATGACAGCAGGGGCGAATAATCGGGCGACTGGGATGGCAGAGAGCGCAATTGGGAGAGCACGCGCTTTGCTTCCTCCTGAGTCGATTCAGGTAGCGAAGAAATCTTCTCCTCCAGCTTATTCAGCTCCGAGCTCTCTGGGTTCTCCCCCAATTCCGCCTGAATGTTCTTGATCTGCTGATGGAGGAAATATTCCTTCTGCTGACGGTCAAGCTCAATGCGGGTCTTGTCCTGAATATTAGCCTTCAGGGACATTAGCTTGTATTCTCTTGAGAGCAGCGACATCAGCTTCCAGCCGCGTTTTTTCAGCGACCCTATTCGCAGCATATCGTTCTTCTCCTTGACAGTAACGGGCAGACTGGCGGCTACAAAGTTTACCATAATCCGGTCGTCCGACGGCAACTGAATATTTGGCGCAAAGCCCTGAGAAAACTGCATAGGCGAGTTCTGCTTGACCAGAGAAATGGATTTCTGCCACGTTGAGCGGATAGCTGATGACAGAGCCGAGAACTCATCGTCCTTCTTACCAGGAGCGGTAAAAGGCAATATGGACACCTTAGCCCTGAGCTGAGGTTCTGACTCTACAGCCGACACCAGTTTTATTCGTGTTATACCCTGGATTATCGCCGTGTGAGTATCATCGGGCAGAGTTATCACCTTGAGCACCCTTGCGAGAGTACCTATTGAATATAGATCGGTAAGCGCCGGAGCGTCGATATCGGGCTTCTTCTGACTTACAACGCCAATTAAAGCATTCGACTTTTCTGCCTCCTTGAGGAGACTCAGGCTTGAGCTCCTGCCAATAGTGCAAGGCATCACCACCGCCGGGAATAAAGCCATATTCCTCAGCGGCAGAATGCCGACCACATCGTCCGTGAGAGAAACAGACGTAAGATTTTCAAAGTCCTCGCTTTGATCAGCTATAAGTTGTATGTGCGGATTATCACTATCACCCATATTAAATGTCTAAAGGATTCTTCCCTCAATACAAGGGGAATACAAAGCGCTTGCAAATTTAGCGATAAAAAACGAGGCTATAATTAAGTTCTGATTTATTTTTGCATGTCGTATAAGGGAAACTGTATAAATGAGCAACATAAACGAGGACAAATCAACCTATATCGGAGGAATAGCGCTGAAGAGCGGAAACAGCAGCATGGGTATCGGAACGGACGCCGTGATGCTCGGTATGCTGGCCGACATAAACAACGGCGGCAAGATAGCCGACATATGCACGGGCTCCGGAGTCATCGGCATAATGGCGTGCAGGAGGCTTCTGTGCCGGAACGCTCAGGCAAAGCTCATCGGCATAGACATCTCCGAGCCCGCAATAGCGACCGCGAAGGAGAACGCCAGGCTCGCATTGCCCGGGGGCATGAGCGAGTGGATATGCGGCGACGTCAGGGAGCTCATACACGGTCATCCGCTCTTTGCGCCGCACTCGTTCGACCTGATTTTGTGCAACCCTCCCTATTTCGACCCCGTACAAGAGGATGCTTTCGCCGGCAGCCGAAGCAAAAGTGACAGCGGCAGAAAGACATGGCGCATGCAGTCCTCTCTGAACATGGATGACATTGCCCGTGCGGCGTCATTACTGCTCAGGAGAAACGGCGAAATAGCCATTGTAATGCCTAAAAGCCTCTGGAGCAAATCAGAGGTGAACCTCTGGCTGTCAGGACTGAATCTAAGGAAACTGATTAAGGTATACACCAAGGAAGGCCGGTCATGGCAGAGAGCTATCGTGCAACTGCGATACGGTCCGGTAGCGGAAAAGGAGAAGCGCGTCAGCACATTTACCATTCTGAAGAGCGACGGCAGTCCGACGGAAGAATATACCGCCCTCAAGGAGCAGTGCCAGAACATATGATATTAATACCGGTAAAAACAAAAGACGAAAATGGTCGATATCCTTCTTACAGGGAGAAAGATATCGGCCTTTTTATGTAACAGCAACTGTTTTCGCCGAAAGGGGAACCCTCGACGTGTTGGTTATTCTAAACTCAGCCTTTATTTATAATGTCGTCCACGACCTTTACGAAGTCCTCGCCCAGCTTCTGCGCCTTCTCTTTGGTGGCGGCTTCGCTGTAGACACGGATTATCGGCTCGGTATTGCTCTTTCTTAGGTGTACCCAGCAGTCGGGGAAATCAATCTTGACACCGTCTATGGTGGTGAGATTATAATCGGCATATTTCTCTTTCACCTGAGCGAGAACTACATCGGGATTAACGCCGGGCTTCAGGTCGATACGGTTTTTGGCCATCTCATAGCGGGGATATCTGGCGCGCATTTCGGACGTCTTAACTCCGAGCTTGGCCAAATAAGAAAGGATGAGCGCTATTCCCACCAAAGCGTCGCGACCGTAGTGAGCAGCGGGATAGATCACACCGCCATTTCCTTCGCCGCCTATCACGGCATGTACTTCCTTCATCTTGGTCACCACATTCACCTCTCCTACAGCCGAAGGAGTGTATTTACAGCCGTACTTGGCAGTAACATCAGCGAGAGCGCGGGTGGAAGACAGATTGGAGACTGTATTGCCCGGCGTGTGCTGCAACACATAGTCGGCCGCCGTGACGAGCGTATACTCCTCGCCGTACATATTGCCCTTCTCGTCAATAAGAGCGAGCCTGTCAACATCAGGATCTACAACAAAGCCAATGTCATACTTGCCGGAGCGCATCAGGGCCATGATATCGCCAAGGTTCTTCTCAAGAGGCTCGGGATTGTGTTTGAAATCACCGGTGGGCTCCAGATAAAGGCCGTCGATAAGGTCCACGCCCAGTTCCTTCAGGAGCTTGGGCAGGATTATGCCGCCCACACTGTTGACCGTGTCGAGCGCCACTTTAAAGTTGGCCTTGTGAATAGCTTCCACGTCGACGAGCTTCAGTGACTTGACCAGATCGATATGCTTGTCGTCAAAGCTGAAATCCTCTTTATATGACCCTAGATGATCCACGTCAGCGTATTCAAAATCGCCGCTATCCGCTATTTTGACAACCTCCTCTGCTTCCGCCTTGCTCAGGAATTCTCCTTTCTCATTAAGAATCTTGAGCGCGTTCCACTGACGCGGGTTGTGGCTTGCGGTCAGGATGATACCGCCGTCGGCCTGCTCCATGATAACTGCCAGTTCGGTCGTCGGGGTGGAGGCCAGACCAATATTCACCACGTCATAGCCCATGCCCATAAGTGTGCCGCATACTACGCGGGACACCATCGGACCGCTGATGCGCGCATCCCTGCCGACAACAATTTTACCATTGCCCTTGTAAGACCTGCGCCTTAATGTGGCGTACGCAGACACCGATTTTACAATGTCGAGCGGATTGAGAGTGTCACCGGGCTTTCCGCCTATAGTTCCGCGGAAACCGGATATACTTTTTATAAGTGTCATAAATAGTTATGTTATTTTACTTGTACTTTGCGTGTTATCACGACGGAGCATGTCAGAGGCGATGTTGTGTAGACCACCTGTCCGCCCTCGATGTCCTGCGACTCAGTAGCGTTGTCCGCATGACCCGAGACATTGTACACGCCCGTAAAAGTCAGCGTATATGTACCCGGCGTGGTAGGCAGCGTCACACGGCAGGTAGGATCAGCATTGTCATTGGTATAAAACACACCTCTCTTGTCGCTGTTCAGAGATCCCTCTTCGCTGCTGAACGACCACGAATACTGAGTCCTGTCCAGCAGTTTTCCTTTCTTGGCCTGAACGGCGGTAGCCGTAACTGTAGTGCCGGCCGTAAGGGTGGAAGGCGTAAACATAATGCCGGAAAAACGAGGCAGCGTCGATTTGCTGTCATTGTCCGGGTCTGAGGAGCATGCTCCTGCAATAAAAACAAGCCCGCATACCATCGCAGCAACGAGCGCAGTGTACCAAAATTTGCCTTTCATCGTTGATATATTTATCTCAATAATTGTTCTATTCATGTCGACCCACTCTGTCATACTACCGATATAAAGGAAATATTGCCGACGATTCCGAATGCAAAGATACCTATTTGTCAGGAAAGAACAAGTAAGAGCAAACTATTTATTTTGATAACAGCCGGATAGAGAACATATATTATAACACACTATCGGGAGAAATTGGAAAGAGCCAAGCTTAAGAAAAATCGATCCTGCCCCAGGTACGGCAACTATCATCAATAGCCCGGGGACGCGTTATATACTCTTCACGAGAGAATCTCCCCTACCCTTGTCGCAGCGCCCGGTAAATGAGAGTCAAGCCACACAAGGGAGTGGCAGAAATAAGTGTCATAAAGTTTTGCTATATCAAAGCACGTACAATTTACTGTATATCAACATTGATACGAATGTCAGTAAAGGTCTAATAAAAGAGAGTAAAAACACAAGGTACATAATTCAAATTATCTCCTTTGTAGTTTAAAACATGTCCTATGTAGTTTTTCTTGTGTGAAGAAGGTTTTTCCGCTATGCATAATCAGATAGTAAACACATCATGTTCACAGGTCAGTCATCTGCATCAAAGGACTTCTTCTGAGTACATAAATTCCGGTCTGCGCGGGATAAGTTTTCTTTTCTAACGAACGATCATTCGCAGGTCTGTATTAGCGAGTACTTTCATTGCCCTCCGGAAGTCCGAAAATGAGAAGGAAGAGAGCAAAGTGTCCGCTCAGAGATAACATATGCCACTAAAAAAATCCTATTTCTGCAGCGATCAGCTACAAACAGCCGTGTACTTGGGCGATTAATTTCTACATTTGTCGCGACACAAAGGACAAATATCCATCTTGCCAATACCACGATGCATATCGTGCGTGTCGCCCTATATACAGACTGATTTTAGACAACGATAATATGAAGAAATTTGTTTTGAGTATTGCCTGCCTTTTGACGGCGATATGCGGCAGCGCGTCAAAGCGACCTGCCGTCAGACTGCAGTTTGATGCGAATAGCGGCGTTGCCTCCACGCTTGTCATGCCGCAGGGTAATAAGGTGGAATACACCGCGTACACTCATATTTATTATGTAACCAATGTCGAAGACTCCACCTATCAGTATCTCAATGTATTTGTGCCGTCCGGCGCCACGCAGCGGACACCCATATTTCTCAGGACGTACGTCGGCGGCTATATGGCGGCGGCAGCAGGAGCGCCACAGGCCGGCGACGCCACGGGTCGGGCTCTGCTGGAGGGCTATGTGGTGGTCATCCCGGGCACACGAGGCAGAAATTCGACCGTGAGCCGCGGCAAGAAGACCGTCTACACAGGTCGCGCGCCCAAGGCTATTCTGGATCTGAAGGCCGCCATACGATATCTCAGGCATTTTGACAGTCAGATGCCGGGCGACGCTGAAAAAATCATTACCGACGGCACAAGCGCCGGCGGCGCAATGTCCGCGCTGATGGGAGCCACGGGCAACAACCCCGCCTATGAGCCCTATCTGAAAGCGATGGGAGCGGCCGAAGAGCGAGACGACGTCTTCGCAAGCGTATGCTACTGTCCCATTACCGATCTGGAGCATGCAGACATGGCTTACGAATGGCTTTACGGCAACACTGACAGCCGCAAGAAAGCCGATGCCGAACATCAGAAGGTAAGCAGCGAACTCGCAGCTGCCTTCCCCGCCTACATCAACAGTCTGGGGCTTAGAACGCCCGACGGGAAACAGCTCACAGCGGACAATTATCTGGATTTCATCAAATGCGAACTCATAGCCTCGGCTCAGGCAGCCAAAGATGCCGGCGCAGAAACCCCTGACTCAATAGGATTCAAGTTTTCCGAGGCAGCCTCGTTCGGCGCGCCGCCCATCAACGGTGGCAAAGTTCAGGAAACTTTGGGCAAAAAGCTGCCACAGGGTGCTCTTCCCAAAGTCCCGGGCATGGCGCACAAACAGGTTGGCGAATATATCATCGATCTCGACATGAACACATATCTCAATTATGTAGCCAGCAAGACTGCGCTCAAAACAGCGCCGGCCTTTGACAGCAAGGGCGTAGCTGGCAACGCAGCCTCGGGCGAAAATGAGGAATTCGGCAACGAGAAAGGCACAAGCGTCAACTTTACCGATTACAGCGCCGCTAAGAACGGTGGCAAGGTGAGCGACGAGGTCAAGCGCCTTCTGCCACTGATGAATCCGATGACTCAGATAGGTCAGGCGAACGTGACTGTCGCTCCGCACTGGTATATTCGCCACGGCTCCATAGATCGCGACACTGCGTTTCCCATACCCCTCAATCTGGCAATGAAACTTCAGAACGCAGGAAAAGACGTCAATTATCTCCTGGCATGGAATCGTCCTCACAGCGGCGATTATGCATTGGACGACCTCTTCTCATGGATTAAGAAAATCACTCGTTAGAATCCACAACAGACCAGCGGAAACAATTTTTATCTGATATAATTCATGCACGACAGCCGTCGTGTAAATGCATCGCAGCTGCCATGCATATGCGTCGCAGCTGTCATGTAAATGCATGGCAGCTGTCGTGCATGAATTATGTGCCTTTCAAGCCAAAGGCATAATACTTTATAAATCAAGTATGCATGTCTGACATACAAAGCAAGAGATGAACACCGACGAATGGTGTCCACCTCCTACTTAATTATATACCTGAATTATAAGTTCTCTATCAGATCTTGGCGAATGCCTGGTCGAGATCGTCTATAAGGTCTTCTACATTCTCTGTACCGATAGACAGACGGATTGTGCCCGGGTAGATGCCCTGCTCTGCTGCCTCCTCAAGGGTAAGCTCGGAGTGAGTGGTGGTGAGCGGGTGGATGACAAGTGACTTCACGTCGGCCACATTGGCAAGGAGCGAGAAGATCTTGAGATTGTCGATGAAGCGGTATGCTTCCTCCTGACCTCCGTTTATTTCGAAGGTGAAAATCGAACCGGCGCCATTGGGGAAATAACGCTCATAGAGGTCGTGATTGGGATGCGAAGGAAGAGAGGGGTGATTTATCTTCTTCACTTTAGGCTGTGTCTTAAGGTAGTCGATGATCTTCAGCGTATTCTCTACGTGACGCTCCACTCTCAGGCTCAGTGTCTCCAGACCCTGAAGCAGGATCCAGGCGTTGAACGGAGAGATTGTGGCACCCTCATCGCGCAGAAGCAATGCACGGATACGTGTTACGAACGGAGCGGGTATATCAGCGAAGCGCAGGCCGTGGTATGACGGATCGGGCTCGGTGAAGCCGGGGAATTTGTCGCTGCTCTTCCAGTCGAACGTGCCGCCGTCTACGATGACGCCGCCCAGAGAACTTCCGTGACCGCCGATAAACTTGGTGGCGCTGTGCACAACAACATCTGCTCCGTGTTCAATAGGACGTATCAGATAGGGCGTGCCGAACGTGTTATCAATGACAAGGGGAATGCCGTGGCGGTGAGCGATATCAGCAGCTCTCTCGATGTCCTCAATGTTAGAATTAGGATTACCCAGCGTCTCGATGTACACCAGTTTGGTGTTGGGCTTGATGGAGCTCACCATTGCATCGTAATCGTCGGGGTTGACGAAGGTTGTATCGATGCCGTAGCGGGAAAGCGTGTGCTTGAGCAGATTGTACGTACCGCCGTAGATGGTATTGGCAGCTACAACATGGTCACCGGCAAAGGCCAGATTGGTGATAGCGTATGTCACGGCAGCGGCGCCTGAAGCTACTGCCAGTCCGCCTACACCGCCTTCGAGAGCAGCTACGCGCGCCTCAAATACGCCCTGGGTCGAGTTGGTAAGACGGCCGTAAATGTTACCGGCATCTTTCAGACCGAAGCGGTCAGCAGCGTGCTGAGAGTTGCGGAATACATAGGATGTGGTCTGGTATATAGGCACGGCACGTGCATCTGTTGCGGGGTCTGGGGTCTCTTGACCAACATGAAGTTGAAGCGTCTCAAAATGAAGTTTCTTAACCATAATAGTAATATTTTATTTGTTGATATTTGTTTGTTCTTGTTCTTTGTTTCGATTGCAAAGTTAGAGGGTTCGCGAATAATCACCAAATAATTTTAATATATCGGGAAATATTACTACTTTTGCCGCAAAAAGCAGCAAAAGCTCAGAGATTACAGCTATGAGAAATTCGTTTTGCAGCAAAAAAATAAAAAATATCGGATATTATGGTTATGATTACAGCTAAAAACAAGAGCGATCTGGACGAGACAGACATTGCGATACTGAGAGAACTGCAGCAGAATTCCCGTCTTACCATCAAGGAACTGGCATCGCGGGTCAATCTGTCTCTGTCGCCGGTACACGAGAGAATGCGCCATCTTGAGCGCGATGGGTATATCACCAAATACACCACCATTCTTAATGCTGTCAAGCTTAATATGGGCTTTACCGTGTTCTGCAAGATAAAGATGCGCCGTATCAATCATGATATTGCCGAGGACTTCGTCAAGGCCGTGAACGCCATTCCAGAGGTGACCGAGTGCTACAACATATCGGGGCAGTACGACTTCCTGCTCAAAGTGAGCGCCAAGGACATGGCTTCGTACCAGAGTTTTGTAATAAATGTATTGGGTCGTATCGAGTCAATGCTTTCCATCGAGAGCACCTTCGTAATGTCAGAAGAGAAAAACACGTACGGCATACATATATAATATAAGATTGGGTTTATATTACTTTTCCCCAAATAAGATGGGGCAATCTCTCTGTTATAAGGCGCTTTTTTCCTAAATTTGCCCCGGCATTTCAGCGTACTTATGACTTCTAAGAGATTTTGCATAATATCTGCGCTGGCATTTGTGTTGTCATTGATACAGGCGCCGGCCTATGGTAAGTTTATACTTGTGATCGATGCTGGTCACGGAGGTAACGACGCAGGCGCCATCGGCACATACTCGTATGAGAAGAATATCAATCTAAACGTAGCCTTGGCTTTTGGCGCGCTGGTCGAGAAGAACTGCAGCGATGTCAAAGTCATCTACACTCGCAAGACCGACGTCTTTATTCCACTGCAGGAGAGAGCGGCGATAGCCAACCGCAACAAAGCAGACCTCTTCATCAGCGTTCACACCAATGCGTTGCCGGGAGGAAAAATAGCCGTGGGCAGCGAGACCTACGCTCTCGGTATGGCACGCTCGGCAGAAAACCTCGATGTGGCAAAGCGAGAGAACTCGGTGATTCTTATCGAGCAAAACTACAAGGAGAAATACGCAGGCTTCGACCCATCCTCCTCGGAGAGCTATATCATCTTCGAGTTTATGCAGGATCAGCACATCAAGCAGAGCATTTCTCTGGCCAGAAGCATACAGAAACGCTATGTGTCGGTAGCTTCCAGACCGGACAAAGGCGTGCATCAGGCTGGCTTCCTCGTGCTGAGGGAAACATCCATGCCAAGCGTGCTTACAGAACTGGGCTTTATCACGACACCCGAAGAGGAGGCTTTTCTGAACAGTTCGTCCGGCGTTCAGAAATTGTCCCGCGCAATATTTGAAGGATTTCTGGACTACCTTCAGACAGTGGACGGGAGAATACGCCAAAACATAGAATACACGCCCGAAACGGTGGCTGCGCCCAAGGCCGGACAAGACAAAGAGCAGTCTTCTGGTACGGAAAAAGCCGGGGAATACATCGACAAGAATAGCGCCGTCCCCGACACCACCGCGTCCAAGGCTGAGAAGGCTGAGAAAAAAGCAACAGCCACAAAGAGCGCAGATACGGCAGCCGCTACACCTCGTCGCGCTAAGGAAAGTTCCGTAGACAATAAGAAGACTGAACAAAAGAAGCAGACAGAGACCACAAAAGAGACTTCTTCAAAAAGCAATTCACGGCAAAAGGCTAATATAGAATACCGCATCCAATTTCTCACCTCTACCACACAGCTCAAAAAGGATGATCCGCGCATAGCTTCTTATAAAGGCGTGAGCTTTTATCAGGACAAAGCCAACGGGCTGTACAAATATACATGCCTGCCCAGACATACATATAAAGAAGCTCTGGCTGCCCAGAAAGAGGTGCGGGAGAAAATCAAAGATGCCTTTATCGTTTCCTTTAAGGGCGGACATCGTATCGAACTCTCCGAAGCCCGACAGATAGAGAATGGTACTAATCAAGACAAAAAGCAGGAACGGTAGCCATATCAAATAAGTTATAACCGCAAAAATCACAAGAATGAAAGATAAGTATTTCACTATAGAAGTAAAGGTGGCCATCACGGCAATTATAGCCATCATCCTGCTGTTTTTCGGAATGAAATTTCTGAAGGGCATTGACATCTTCAAGTCTACCAGGACATATTACATAACCTTCTCCGACGTGACGGGCCTCGCGAAGTCCAATCCTGTCTACGCTGGCGGGTTCGCCGTCGGCAACGTCAAGGATATTATCTACGATTACAACAATCCCGGGAATATTGTTGTGCAGATAGAGCTTGACAAAAAGATGAAGATCCCCGCAGGCACTTCTGCCGAACTTCTGTCGACAATGCTGGGCGGAGTAAATCTCAACCTGTTGCTCAATAACGGAGCACAGGATTTTCTTCAGGCCGGAGACACCATTTCTGGCCGCATGCACCTGGGCGCTCTTGACAAGGCCGAGACCATGATTCCAGCCTTCGAAAAGCTGCTTCCCAAGCTCGACTCCATTCTCGCTACCGTCAATGTTCTGGTAGCCGACCCGTCCATCCGGGAGACCCTGCACAATCTGGACGACCTGAGCCGCAACCTTAACGAGAGCTCGCAACAGCTCACACATCTGCTCAAATATGATGTACCGAGAGTTACGGCAAACCTTAACGAAATCGGGCACAACACCAGCAGGTTTACCTCTAATCTGGCCGACCTCAACCTACAGGCCACACTGGACAGCGTAAACAATACGGTCAACGAGGTAAACCGCCTTACTGCTTCATTAAACGGAAAATTGAATTCCAAAGATAATAGCCTGGGAATGTTACTCTCTTCGCGCGCTCTCCATGACAGTCTAACGGCGGTGAGCGGCAGCGCAAATGCTTTGCTGATGGACCTCAAGAGCCATCCCAAGAGATATGTACATTTCTCCGTCTTCGGGAAAAAAGATAAATAAACACCACTAATGCCTACTATTTCCGAACGCGGCATGAATATGCCGCAATCCCCTATAAGGAAACTCTCGCCTCTGGCAGTTGCCGCCGCTGAGAGAGGAATACACGTATACCATCTTAATATCGGACAGCCGGACCTCCCTACGCCTCAATGCGCGCTCGATGCAGTAAAACATCTGGACAGAAAGGTTTTGGAATACAGTCCTTCGGAAGGATTCAAATCGTATAGAGAGAAGCTCACCAAGTATTACGCTTCGTATAATATTGATGTCACCCCCGATGACATCATTATCACCAGCGGTGGCTCGGAAGCTGTGCTTTTTGCTTTCCTTTCGTGTCTGAATCCCGGCGACGAGATAATTGTCCCGGAACCGGCTTACGCCAACTATATGGCTTTTGCAGTAGCCGCCGGCGCACGAATCCGCACCATCGCCACTACGATAGAAGAAGGATTCTCTCTGCCCAAAGTGGAGAAGTTTGAAGCCTTGATCGGCGACAGGACAAGGGCCATACTGATCTGTAATCCCAACAACCCGACGGGCTACCTGTACACACGCAGGGAGATGAATCAGATACGCGATCTGGTAAAAAAGCACGATCTCTACCTGTTCAGCGATGAGGTATACCGCGAATTCATCTACACTGGCTCTCCATATATCTCTGCCTGCCATCTCAAGGGCATCGAGCAGAATGTGATACTCATCGACTCTGTCTCGAAGCGATACAGCGAGTGCGGCATCCGCATCGGCGCTCTCATTACGAAAAACAAGGCTGTGCGGCAAGCCGTAATGAAGTTTTGTCAGGCCCGTCTCTCCCCTCCTCTTCTGGGACAGATAGTGGCAGAAGCTTCTCTTGAGGCCCCGGACAGCTATATGCGCGAGGTATACGACGAATATGTAGAGCGGAGAAAATGCCTGATAGACGGGCTGAACCGTATTCCAGGATGCTACTCGCCCGTGCCTATGGGAGCCTTTTACACCACGGCCCAGCTGCCGGTGAACGACGCTGAGAAATTCTGCGCCTGGTGTCTCACCGATTTCTCCTGGGAGGGAGAGACAGTTATGATGGCTCCTGCATCCGGATTTTATACTACTCCCGGTTCCGGCCGCGATCAAGTACGCATAGCTTATGTGCTCAACAAAGAGGACCTTAAGAGGGCTCTGTTCGTACTGCGCAAAGCTCTGGAGCAATATCCGGGGAGAACACTCAGACTATGAATCTGTCTTTTGCTCTCGCCCGCAGGCTTTACAAAAACGAAGGAAAAGGAAAGCATTCCTCGCTACCGGCGGTCAGGATAGCCATTATCTCCGTAGCACTTGGCACGGCCGTGATGCTATTGTCCGTCGCTGTAGCTTTTGGCTTTAGCGACAGCATCAGCACCAAGGTCACATCCCTTGGCTCTGATATCGTAGTATCGTCCAGCGAGAACACCACCGCTTCGATGTCGGTCGCCGCGGGTTTTGAAGCGTCTCCAGCGCTGATCAGCTCGCTGAAAAAGTCCTGCAATGCCGATCATATCAGTTCAGTAGCCGTTTGTCAGGGCGTTCTCAAGACCAACTCCGCCTTTGCGCCGCTCACATTCAAGGGCCTCGGGCAGGATTATGATGTCAGCTTCCTTTCTTCTTCGCTGGTCGAAGGAAGACTGCCCCGCTTCAGCAATAAGAACGCCACAGAAATACTCCTCAGCAAATCCGTATGCAAGACGCTTTCCCTCAAGACTGGTGACAAGGTATACGCTTACTTTTTCACCGACAAGGGGCTGCTCACACGGCGTTTCCTGATAACCGGCGTATACGCCACTCAAATCTCCATGTTTGACGACAATCTGGTATTTGCGCCCATCAGCACGGTACGCAAGCTGTGCGGCTATGCTCCCGACGCCGTCTCCTCGCTGGAAATCACATTGTCCCATCCCGACTCTCTGGACATTGCCTCATTGTCTGCCTCCAAGGTAGTAGCGCGATACAACATAGACCATGACACATCGCTCACGGCTATTGATATCCATCATCTCTATCCGCAGATATTCTCCTGGCTGTCTCTGCTTAAGGTAAACATCGCAGTCATCCTTATTATTATGCTGCTGGTGTCCGGCGTGACCATGGTGACATCGCTGCTCATCATCATCCTGGAGAGGACGTCCACCATTGCGTTGCTCTCCGCCCTCGGCGCGGGCCGACGCCTGCTGGGACGGACTTTTCTGAGCCTTTCGCTGATGATCCTGTTACGCGGCATGTTCTGGGGGAATGTCATCGCGCTGGCCCTCTGCTTCATACAAAAGGAATTCAACATCTTCCCGCTCAATCCCGAGTCGTATTATCTGGACGCAGTGCCTGTAGAACTGAGCGTGCCGGCTTTCCTGGCTATCAACGCGCTCATCTTCTTCGTCTGCACCTGCACCCTCTATTTCCCCTCCAGGCTCGTATCCTCCGTCCGCCCGATGGATGTACTTCGCCACGAGTAAATCATCTAATTTCATAAGATTCCGTAATTAGAAGAGTTTTCGCCCTTTACTTTATCGGAATTTTATTACCTTTGCTCTTGAAGTATGGAAAAACTTAGAGAAGAGATATTATTTCTGCTGTCTACCGAAGGGCGTGTCGATATGCCTAAAGCAGGCGTGCTCAAATGTGTCCGCGTGTCTGCCAGATGGGATGACAACAAGGGCATATTCTCTCCTCCATGCAATGCGCTTACATTCCGTCCCTCCCATAGCGACGACGCTTCATTATCCCTCTACCCCCTCGCCTCTCTGCATTCCAGACTGTCAGGAATAAGTCTGCCCGATGCCGTGAGGGAAACAGAGAAAGACATAGCAGATTTTCTCTCAGGCGAGAAGCCGATGGACCTGGGTGAATGGGGCGTACTTTTTCCTCCATCAGGAAAAGAAGGCTCGTCCGAAGGATGCAAATTTGTAGCATCCAAGTATCATCCTACCATGCCCGAGCTCTATGCCCTGCCGGTGATTACGTTTGAAGGCATGCGTACCGTGACGCCCGTGCAGCCGGCGACGGCTGATAAAGAGCGCACAGAAACGGCGGAGAAACCAGCGCTGGTAGCTGCTAGCGCTATTCCCGGGCCACAACCTGCGCAGGAAGAGCCTCATGATCGCGGCGAGGACGACGGAGATGCCGAAGAGGTAGTAACATCCGGACACAACAGAAGCATAAGAGGTTTCTGGTCCGTAGCGGCGGCTATTGCGGCTGCGATAATATTCGCCGTGTTCATCCTTCCGCCCCGCACAATGTACGGCATCTATCAGCACCAGAGCGACGAGGACAATAAGGCTTACTCGGACCACAAGACCGTAGTCGACATTTACGGAGCGGGGAAGTCTGCGTCTGCAAAGGCAAGCAAGCCGGGCAACGGAGCAACAGAAAAGGCATTGGCCGGAGTATGGGGCATCCCGGCAGCAGCAAAAGACATGGTCAGGAAAGCATCAGACCACACTGGAAGCGCCACGATGTCAGAGCAAGCCACAGCCGCAAGCAATGACGGAAAGCGCAAGTCGCAGGAAGTCGTCACGCCCGGCGCTTGGACAATAGTGGTGGCCGGTCATGTGTCCGTCGAGGGAGCAAAGAATCTGAAGCGCCAGCTTCTCTCTATGCAGAAAGACTATCCCGTCCTTCAGGCCATACAGGTAGAACGCTCCAAAGGCCATAACAGAGTAACGGTGGGGCAATACCGCACGAAGGCCGATGCTCTCACGGCATTGCAAAAGGTAAGGACGATAGAGGTGGACGGGCTTTCCGATAGCTGGGTTACCGTAAATACTGCGAGCGCTAAGGGCAACGCCGGGACCAAAAGCTGAAAAATCATAGAGAGCCACGCCTCACATTATTCTTCCCAATAGAGCGGGCGTCCTCTCTTATAAATAATGCCATCGCTTCTGACACACCGCATATCTGAATCACGAAAATAAATCAACTACTAATTACATATTATATGTCAGACAATAAAAAGCTTTTCAACATCACGAGCCGCTTCATCCCGAGCTCTGAGATCGGAGAGATAAAGGAGCTGGGCGACGGTCTTATAAATTCGACATTCGTCGTAGTTTCCCCCAAGGGCGAGCGCACACATGTACTCCAGAAGATAAATCACCATGTGTTTACCGACGTCGCAGGCCTGATGTTCAACATCGATGCCGTGACGCGCCACCTCAGGAAAAAGGGTGTCATGACGCTCCATTTCTTGCCAGATACTAGCACCGGCAAACTGTGGGTAGAGACCGAGGGAGAGTATTGGCGCCTTATGGACTACATCCCCGACAGTGTCTCGCAGAATGTAGTATCGCCAGAGAGCTCCAATATCGTAGGCAAATGCTTTGGCCAGTTTGAGGCTCAGCTGGCTGATATCCCGGAGCACCTGAACGATACTATCCCCAATTTCCACAACATGGAGAGCCGCCTCGGACAGCTCGACGAGTCCCGCGCCAAGTGCACCAACAGCGAGCGCCTGCAGAAGTCTAAAGAACTGCTCGACGGCATCGACGCCGTAAGGGATGAGATGACGCTCGGCGAGAAACTGGGCCGCAGCGGGAAGCTGCCCAAGCGCATCTGCCACTGCGATACCAAGGTGAACAACATCCTCTTCTCCAAGACTACGGGCGATGTGCTCTGCGTCATAGACCTGGACACTGTGATGCCCTCGTTCGTGTTTTCCGACTACGGCGACTTTCTGCGCTTTGCCGCTGCCACTGCCCCCGAAGACGAGCCCGACATCACGCGCATGCACTTCAACATGGAGATTTTCAAGGCCTTCACCTCCGGATACATCGAGAGCACGAAGCCGTTCCTCACTCCCATTGAGAGAGAGAATCTGCCCTTCGCCGCTACCCTGTTCCCCTACATGCAGACCGTCCGCTTCCTGGCCGACTACCTCGACGGCGACCACTACTTCCGCGCCAATTATCCGGAGCACAACTTTGTCAGGGCGCGCGCCCAGTTTGCGCTCTACAAGGACGCCGTGGCTCACGTCGACGCCATGAAGGAATATATCAACTCGCTGCCCTGATCCACTGCCGCGCTGATTATATCCGGAGTAATGCGCTCCACGTAAATCTACTTACGGAGGTTAAGGAAATCACAAGACAGCCAATCAGATAGCCCGACCGCCCATTTAACGGCGGTCGGGCTATCTGATTGGCTATTATCTGTTTCTCAGAATTCGTCTATTAAAGTCCTGCAACTTAGCCGGAATTAAAAAAGCCTTATGCTCCGGGAATCGTCCTCTATGGCCCCCCGCAAAAAATATGATGCGGCGGGAAAGCTCTACATGAACAAAATATATTAACTTTGCAATCCGAATTTGTACGCAGTCGCTCAGGCGAGAGAGAGGCGGCCAAATCCATCCTGCAAGGGCCAGACTGGTTTTGACAGCGGGCAGGAAGAATGTGTAAGCATGCAGTGGGTCGTAAGTTCTCACTTAAATCATAGCTTTCAACAATTTAGTTGGCGAAAATAGACTCGCTCTCGCTGCCTGATTGAAGTACAGTAGATCAGCTCAATCCTGAGATATATCTCGGGACGGGACATCGCTCCGTAACCGTTATTCCGAGGTTCATGGGCTAAGCGGTGCTCGCAAATCGGAGTAAAGCTGCATACGCATTGCGCCGGACAGGTTAAACAAACAGCGCATTTAGGACAAGGGATTACGTATGGCGTTTACGCGCCTTTGTCCGAATTTCAAACATCGCCTAAGCATGTAGAAAGCATATTAGTCCCCCGTTTGGACGAGAGTTCGATTCTCTCCTGGTCCACATATTATTATTTTCGCATAAGATGAAAGAGTTACAGTTAAAGTACGGATGCAATCCTGACCAGAAGCCCGCGCGTATATATATGGAACACGGGGAGCTGCCCATCGAGGTGCTGAACGGTCGTCCCGGTTATATTAACTTCTTAGACGCTTTTGGCGGCTGGCAGCTGGTCAAAGAGCTCAAGGCCGCTACGGGTGTTCCCGCCGCAGCCTCGTTTAAGCATGTCTCTCCGGCAGGCGCAGCCATTGGTCTGGAGCTCAGCGACACTCTGCGCAAGATCTTCTTTGTCGACGATGTGACCATTCCCCTCACTCCCCTCGCCTCAGCCTACGCCAGAGCCCGCGGCGCCGACAGGATGTCGTCCTTCGGCGACTTCATCTCGCTCAGCGACGTGTGCGACGAGGCTACGGCCACGCTCATCAAGCGCGAGGTAAGCGACGGCGTGATTGCCCCGGGCTATACGGACAAGGCGCTTGAGCTGCTCAAGGGAAAGCGCAAGGGCGCATACACCATCATCAAGGTCGACCCCGACTATGTACCGCCCGTCATGGAGCGCCGCGAGATCTTCGGTGTTACCTTCGAACAGCGCCACAACGACATCAACCTTGCCGACGACAAGCTCTTCCAGAATATCCCGACGGTCAACAAGGTGATTCCCGCCGAGGCCAAGCGCGACCTCATCATATCGCTCATCACGCTCAAGTACACGCAGAGCAACTCGGTATGCTATGTCAAAGACGGCATGGCGATCGGCATAGGCGCCGGTCAGCAGAGCCGTATCCACTGCACACGTCTGGCCGGCAACAAAGCCGACAAGTGGTGGCTCCGCCAGTCGCCCAAGGTGCTCTCGCTGCCGTTTGTGGAAGGCATACACCGCGCCGACAGGGACAACGCGATAGACCTGTACACCGGCTCGGAGGCTGAGGACTTGCTGGCCGACGGCGAGTGGCAGAAGTTCTTCACCCACCGCCCCGAACCGTTCACAGCGGAGGAGCGCAAGGCTTGGATAGCCAAGAACACCGACGTGGCTCTCGGAAGCGATGCATTCTTCCCATTCGGCGACAATATCGAGCGGGCTCACAAGAGCGGCGTGAAGTATGTGGCCGAGGCCGGCGGCAGTGTGAGGGACGACAATGTGATAGCGGCCTGCGACAAATACGGCATGGCCATGGCCTTCACGGGCGTACGCCTCTTCTATCATTGATAAGCCATGCGCAAGGCAAGCCAGGAGGAGAAAGGCCGCGCTATCGAGGAGGGTATAATCTTCTCTGGCGCTTCGAAGTCTGCTGCGCATGACGATGACAAGGTACGCACCAAGGCGCGCAAGAAGGCTTACCGTACAGGCGCCCACGGTTCGGCCTCGGCTATCAAGAAAGCCAACATACGCAAGCATCGCGCGCAGAAGTCGCGGCGTAAATAGCCGCCATAAGCGGCACAAGCCTCCGCGCCGACAGAAAGAGCCGGACCGCGATACAGCCGAGTATACGGTCGGCAATATATGGCAAAATAACTATCACCACTGATTTTAACGCAGGCGTCCGGGAGAAATCTCAGACGCTTGCTTTTTTATGTGCCAAACTTGAGCCCGGAAGCCCGCCCCAACTCTGTCAAAGCTTCAGGAATGATAATGTCTGTTGGGCTTATGCATATACTATAAAGGTATTAATACTGTCCGGCAAACTTCTTGGAATGGAAGGAATTCTCATGCGGATGAAAAGGAATTCTCATGGGACAAGAGAAAATCCTCGTCGGAGGAGAAAAAATTCTGATGCGAACAGAAAAAATCCTGTTGCGAACGGGAAAAATTCCCGTGGGAGAAGGATAAATTCTACTCGTAGATAAAAGAATTTATCTCGCAGTAGACGACTCGTTAACTCGTAGATAAAATAATTTATCTCGCAGTAGAATTTAGCCCTCTCGCAGAGACTGATTTTCGCACACTTGGAGAGGCCGCCGAAGTGGTTCCAAGTCGTCGGCAGCCGCCTTAAGATTGTATACTTACGGGGCATACGGATGGATTTCTCCTTTTTGGGGAAACATCGTATATGCACTTCTCAAAAAAACTTCCGCTTAATCCCAAAATTACATTTGAGATGAGGGAAAATACATTTGAGACATTTTAAAATATCTCAAACATAGTTTTGGCCATCTGCGGAGCACTGATTCTTACGTAGTTAGCAGTGGTCTATTATCCGCATCTATAAACTGTAGAAGGGGCACTATGATAAGAATTCCGCTGGCCGAAAAATCTACCTGATGAATAGTAAGGACAGCCGCAACCGCAAAGCAAACGGTCTATTTGCCTTTAAGATTTATAAGATCCAGAAACTCGGCTCTGGTCTTGGACTGATTGAATGCTCCGGTGAAATCGCTGGTAACCGTCACGGAGTGCTGCTTTTCCACGCCACGCATCTGCATGCACAGGTGTTCGGCCTCGATGACCACCATCACACCAAGAGGATTGAGCGCATGCTGTATGCAATTTTTTATCTGACTTGTCATGCGTTCCTGTACCTGCAGGCGATGGGAAAAGATGTCTACGACCCGCGCTATCTTGCTCAGACCGGTAATATAACCATTGGGGATGTAGGCCACGTGGGCCTTGCCATAGAAAGGCAGGATATGATGCTCGCAAAGAGAGAAGAAATCGATGTCCTTTACAATGACCATCTGAGAATAGTCCTCACGAAATTTCGCAGAATTGAGCACCTCTTCCGGATCCATATTATAGCCGCTCGTCAGCTTTAATATCGCTTTTGTCACACGCAGAGGCGTACGCTTAAGTCCCTCTCGCTCCGGATCCTCGCCAATGAGACTTAAAATATCTCTATAATGCTCCTGCAGCTTTATATCCCGCTCGGAAAAATTCTGTTCTGTCATAAAATAATGCTATTCGTCGATGTGACTGATCACCTGAATGGCCGACCGGACGACGGTCACGCCGGAAAAAGAATTGAGACTGCGGACCTGCGACATAAAGGCGCGAGCCTGCGCTTCGGTCCGGAAATTGCCTACCCTGCACACCCAGCGCGGCGAAAAGAAATGAGTATAGGCGGGAACCTCAGGGAAGAAACTCTTGAAGCGTGAAGCCGCTTTCTCGGCCTCCTGACGCGAAGAACGCGAGTTGCTGCCTGCAAAAATCTGCACCCTGTATCCGCTCACCGTATAACGGTGCACCTTTCTAACCGCAGGACGTGCTGCCGGTGAAGCTGCATCATTCTCCTTCTCTTCCGTGTGGTCATCGCTACGATTAGCCTTCTTCTCCGGAAGCACATTATCCCTTTTCTTTGTGTCGCTGTCTGGCCGGGTCTTGTGTTCCTTGGCATGCTGCACGATATTCTCGCCCTCGTGAGGCACAGTCACGGTATCGCCGTTGAGCAGACGGGTAAGGCGGGCGCTCTGTGTGATCTTTATAGTGCCCTCGCCTGGTGTGCTCTTCTGCAAATCCCTGACAAAATCAGTCTGCGCGAAAGAAAATATCGGAACTACCGCAATGATGACAGGAATGACAAATCTCATATCTTAAAAAATATAAGACACAATACGGAGGCAGAGAGTCTCCATATCATGTCTTATTAAAGGGATAATGTATTACTTCTTCCAGGCATCGATAATACCCTTGAAGTCAGCAGCCTTAAGGGAAGCACCTCCGATGAGGCCGCCGTCGATGTCGGGCTTGCTGAACAGCTCGGGAGCATTGGAAGGCTTGCAGCTGCCACCGTAAAGAATGGTAGTATCCTCAGCAGCCTGCTTGCCGTACTTGTCGGCTACGATAGAACGAATGTAGGCGAGCATTTCCTCAGCCTGATCAGCCGTAGCAGTCTTGCCTGTGCCAATGGCCCAGATAGGTTCGTAAGCCAGCACGATATTCTTCCACTCCTCTGCAGAGAGATTGAACACAGAGCCTTCGAGCTCGGCCTTTACTACCTCGTTCTGCTTGCCGGCCTCGCGCTCCTCAAGAGTCTCACCGCAGCAGAAGATCACCTTAAGGTTGTTCTTGAGAGCGAGAGCTACCTTGTTCTTAAGGATCTCAGGAGTCTCGTTATAATACTGGCGCCTCTCGGAGTGGCCCAATATTACATACTGTGCGCCGGTGCTTTTAACCATTTCAGCAGACACTTCGCCGGTGTAAGCACCCTTCTCCTTATCAGCGCAATTCTCAGCGCCGAGAGCTACCACGTTCTGATCGAGTATTGCAGCTACGCTGGCCAAATGAATAAACGGGGTGCAGATGATGACACCGCAAGCCGGTTTGTCGGCCTTGCATACTTCGTTGATTTCCTTAGCTAAAGCTACACCATCCTGCAGGTTCATATTCATTTTCCAGTTACCTGCTACGATTTTCTTTCTCATTGTATTATTGTTTTTAATAAGATCTTGCTTACCAATGATATTATTAGCTCGTTTTTTCCTTCTGTTGCGCAGGGAAACGCTTATTCTGCCCGCGAAAATACGAAATATCAACGGAATAAAGAACAGCAGAAGCCATTTTATTGTAGATGTCATTCCGTGAGAGACATTTCCGTAAGTTAAGGATAACTTTCCAAGCGCGCTTGTCAGGCTGTCTTCGTCCGGAAGTGCGTTCTTTCCCCATTTGTTGAGTATCTTTCCGTTTTTCACCAGCATCACTCCCGGATTGGAGCGTATCATGGTCTTGAGCATCGTCTCATCGGCATAATAGAAGGGGAAGCGGATGCCGGCGGAGTGCTCCCACGCCTCCGCAGCCTGGTGAGAAGACGAGGTCAGGCCGCAGATGCCGTAGTTGTAACGCCGGCAATAGTCGTATATGTCCCCGATCGCATCGATCTCGCCGTTGTCCGTCGTCTCCACGCGCGGGAAGATGAGCCAGAAGAAATAGTTCTTCTGATGCAGGATATCATGTGTGACCTCCTCGTCTTTATCCGAGAATACAGCGAAATCGTAAATCTCCGGTTTATAGCCGGGACTGACCTCCTCTGTGCGGGAGTCGATGAATTTCCAGGTTGAATCGGGATAGTTGTCCAGCGTAAACTCCTTTCGCTCCCCATTCTTCTCCAGAATAAACGTCGTCTTGTACTGCGGAGCCTGGGCGCCGGCGGGAATACTCATGGCCCCGGGAATGTCCTGACCTATGTAATACGGGCGATAGTCCACCAGAGGCAGGTAATGATAGGACCAGAGACTTACGAGCAGTACAAACAGTAGAGAATAGAGCTGCACACCGCGATGCGGACCTTTGTTCAGGACGCTAACTATCCTGTCCGGGAAAAACAGCGTGACCGTCGTAAAGGCGAGCAGAAGGATGTTTTTGAGAAATGTATCGCGGTTGCTCAGGTGTAAAGCCTCGCCGAAGCAGCCACAGTCGGAAATCTTACCCGTGACATATATATATAACGTAAGGACCGTCATGAACAGCATCATGACAAACGACAAGACGGAGGCTATCTTGCGGCGGAGGCCGAGCAGCAAGTGGACGCCAAGGACAAACTCGAAGGTGCTCTCCAACACAGACAGCAGCTGCAACAACACGCCGTCATCGCTAATGCTAAGGCCGAAGGTGTTCAGGTACTCGCCTATCTTGATGGCGCCGCCCTGCGGATCAACGGCTTTCGTAAAGCCGGAAAAAATAAAAACGAATGCTGTAAGCAGGCAGCAAGCCTCAACCACTACACCGGTAAGCCTGCCTTTAGTCTTCATATCTAAGGCGTATCAGAGCAAACAAAGCGTAGTTGATGATATCCTCATAATTGGAAGCAATACCCTCGCTCACCTGCGTCTTGCCCATGTGATCTTCGATTTGTCTTATCCTGTATAATTTGACAAGAATTAGGTCGGTGATAGAACTGATCCTCATGCCACGCCAGGCCTCGCCGTAGTCGTGATTTTTCATCTGCATCAGGCGAAAAGTCTCAGCCATATATTTGTCATAGGCAGCGAGAGCCTCCTCCGTCGTAATATCCGGCTGCAGCACAGGATGCAGCTCCAGCTGAATAAGCCCGATTATACTGTAATTGACAAGCCCCACGAACTCCGAGTCCACACTATCGTGCACCAGAGCCACTCCGCTGTCCTCTATCTGCCGGATGCGTTTCGCCTTGTTCAGAAGCTGGTCGGTGACAGACGGGACGCGCAATATCCTCCAAGAGGGAGAATAGTCCTCAAGCTTCTTTGCAAACAATTCCCGACACGAAGACGAGATCTGCTTATACTGGCTTTCGGTATCAGCCATAGCTCTTTATTCTGCAAATCTGATTATCTGTCCCGGACGCAGGCGCGATTTTGCAGAGATGTTATTCTGCCTCGTAAGCACATCTACAGAGGTGCCCAATTCAGCAGCAATGCTCTCCAGCGTATCGCCACGCTTTACCTTACGATACCTCACGTCGGAAATAGTATTGCTCTTCTCACCTTCCCTTTCGGCAGAAGCGTACTTCTCATCCGAAGACTTGTCGGTATTATAGAATGTGTAGAAATCCTGTACAATATCCTGATGTTCGAAATCGAAAAGCAAAGCCGGATCTATTGCTTTACCAAGAAATAGTGTCTCAAAATGGAGATGTGAACCGGTAGAGAGACCTGTATTTCCGCCCAGACCGATAGGCTCGCCCGCCTTTACTACCTGGTTTTCCTCTACCAGCTGCTTGGAGAGGTGTCCGTACACCGTCTCGAGCCCATTGTTATGGCGTATCACGACATATTTGCCATAGCCACCGGCTTCATAGCTCACGATCCTTACTCGGCCGGAATAAGCCGACTTGATGGTATCACCGATATACACTTTTATGTCTAGACCCTTGTGCACCCTGCGGAATGCCGGGCGATAGCCATAGCCTGAGGTTATTTTGGTAGAGGGCGTAGGCATACAGAAATGGCGCAAATCTATACGGAACGAATCCGGTATCGCAGCACCCTTATAATGGTGTACCGAGTTGTTATTAAAATCGGGATAAAGCCCCTTCAGCTCCTCATTACGCTCTATTGTGAGCAGATGTTTCAGCGAAATAGAATCAGCAGCTTTGACCCTATGATCTACAGGAGCCTGACGGGCTATGAGATCCTGTGCGTTACTTGCAACCGGGAGCGAAGCAAAAAATAAAAATCCTACAAAAGATAATACACTATGTTGAAAATTCATTGAAAAATCTTACAGAAAACTGTTTATTTTTAGTTCTTACATTGCAAATATAACAATTTGCCGGTTTACAGCAAAACGAGGCGGCAAGCAAATCTTCTTTTTTTACGGATACTTAACTATTCGGACTTAATTCAGCCTTTATTTTGTATTCGTTAGATTTAATAGCTGTTATCACGCTATTATTTCACACTTTTGCATTCATCTTTTCGTGGGGAACAATACATTGCCTGGGCCAATGTTTCATTCTCCAGAGCCTTGCTAAGAAAACGCCTTAAAAGGATGCCAGCCACATGGCGGTCTACGACATTCGGAAAACAGTTATAATGCAAACTGGCATAATCACGTCCATCTTAAAACAGGCAAAAATCGCCTCTTGCAACTACTTAAAAATCAACGCTCATATAAGGACAAAAATTACAAAGGAGATAATTTTAATTATGTGCCTTGTGATAAAAATTATGTGCCTTGTGAGTTTTCTTACATGCTGAAAGATTTTTGGAGATGTGCGAAACGACATATCTCAACAAGCGAGCATTTGTCGTTTACGGAATCAAATGTAATTTTATAAGACAGCCTCCGACAACTTAGAGCCGGCCTTCCGGCATATTCATATATGTGCCTTCCGTTATAAAATATGCGTCAAGATGAATGGACTTTCCATTATTCGTCGTCCTCTTTTCCGCCGGAAATGGTAAACTTTTCCAGATCATACATCGAGCCATTGTAAACGTTCAGATCCACGTATGACTTGATACCTTCTACCCTGCCGAAATCAGTATGCTGCCAGAACTTCCACTCGCCCTGATACTTCAACGTGTCCACATAGTAATGAGCTATCCAATAGGGGTAGTCCTTAAATTTATCGCTGGAGAAGTATTTTTGTTTGAATTTATAATAGGTGTAGAGTATCGGCTTCACTTTGTAATGGTCGCCTACGATGCGAAGCCATTCAAGGGCGGCCTTTTCAATCTCGGCGGGAGACATATCGCCAGTCTTCTCAAAATCGAGCACGGGAGGAAGGTCTCCGTCGGTGAGATGCACCTGCCGCAGGAAGAACTCCGCCTGCTGCCGGGCGCTCACGCCGGGCACGAAGAAATGATATGCACCCCTTATGAAGCCATATTGGGAAGCCTGAAAGAAATTGTCGTTAAAGTTCTCGTCGAGCGAAGATTTTCCCTCTGTGCTCTTGATGATAACAAACCGGACAGGATTGCCGTCAATCGTCGCATCGCGCAGCTTTTCCCAATTGATGGTTCCCTGATAGTGAGAGACATCTATACCCTGCACCGAATAGCCGTCGGGATACTTTGAATCGCCGAAAATGGCTTTCCATATCAGAGTGTTGCGGGGAGAGAGAAACAGAGAATTGAACAGGAAAAGATAAACAAAGAGCCCCGCCAGAGCCCCCAGTATGAGTTTCCAGGCCGGCATCTTAAGCAGGCGCTGGAACGCATAGAGCGGATTTCGGGCGGACTTACGATATACTACTCTTCGTCTTTTCCTTATCATAAATAATCAGAAAGTTCCCCGCTCTCTCGAGAATCAAAAAAGCGGGGAACTTATATAAGGAAGTAATCTATTACTTCTCGCTTTCCAGTTTCAGCGTCTTGGTAGGCTGGTCGCAAACGTCCGAGGGTCCCCAGTACTGGATAGGACCCGGATAAACGTATTCGGTATTCTTGGCCCACTCGTCTCTCTTGGCAGCAAATGTTTTGAACGGTTTGCCGTCAAGGTCTACGAGAGCCTTGCGGATCACGGGCTTCATCTCGCCGTTGCGCTTCTCCATGTTCATCATCATGGTGATAGGCACGCCGCCGGCTTTCCATTCATCGGTCTTAGCCGTAAGGTTCTTCACGATGGCCATATATCCGGTCTTATCGTTGGCTATAAGCTGTGCAGCGCTTACACCGAGGCTGTAGCAATAGTCTGCATCGAAATTGGAGGGAGCAGCGCAACGACCCTCGTAGCCGAAGAAGTGATGCTGTGCGGCAAACTTGCCATCATACTTGCCTTCCTTCTTCCACTTTGCCAGCAGGTCGCCCACCATTTCGGAGAGAAGTTTTTCGGTCTCGATGAGAGATACCTGCACATTTCCGTGAGGATCGCGGTCCAGCGAAAGCTGGCGAGCCACTCCGTCAGGCAGAGTAGCGAATGTCTCTGCGTTTGCAGGGCTCAGGTGCGAGATGATATACTTGCGCTGAGCGTCCTTGTCGAGGTTTCTGTAGTCTGCTCCGTGTGCGGCGAGCAGGTCGTTGAGCTCCTGTATCAGACGTCCGATGGCAGGGATAAACTCTATGAGACCTTCAGGCACCAGAACGACGCCGAAGTTGTTGCCCTGGGCAGCTCTGTAAGCTACCACCTTGGCTATCTGCTCGACAATCTGATTGAGCGTCATGTCGTTCTTCTCAATTTCCTCAGAGATAAGGCAGATATTCGGATGTGTCTGAAGAGCGCACTCCAGAGCTATATGGCTGGCAGAACGTCCCATCAGTTTGATGAAATGCCAGTACTTGCGGGCGGAGTTGCAGTCTCTCTCGATATTGCCAATCACCTCGCTGTAAGTCTTGGTAGCTGTATCAAAGCCGAAGGATGTCTCAATCTGATCGTTCTTGAGATCGCCGTCGATCGTCTTGGGGCAGCCTATCACCTGAACGCCGTATTTATGCGCAGCATAATATTCAGCCAGAACGCAGGCATTGGTATTGGAGTCATCACCGCCTATTATAACGATGGCCTTTATGTCCAGCTTGCGGATAATCTGCAGGCCCTTCTCAAACTGGTCTTCCTTCTCGAGCTTCGTACGCCCGGAACCGATAAGATCGAAGCCGCCGGTGTTGCGATAATCCTTGAGCAAGTCTGCGGTTATCTCGATGTAATTGTGATCTACCAGTCCGCCCGGGCCCATGAGGAAGCCGTAAAGGCGGTTCTCGGGATTGAGCTTCTTGATCTCATCAAAGAGGCCGCAGATCACATTATGACCGCCGGGAGCCTGGCCGCCGGAGAGAATCACGCCCACATTCATCTTCTTCTGCGTAGCTTCTTCACCCGGAACAAACTCCACGAGAGGCATACCATATGTATTGGGGAAGAGCTTCTTGATCTCCTCCTGATTATCCACACTCTGGGTCGGTTCACCCTCTTTTACTTTTACTGCACCTTGTAGAGCTTTAGGCAACTTAGGCTCATATTTCGCTCTCTCTATTTGCAAATCACTTTTTTCCATCGTTTTGCTTTTTATTTTTGTCCTGCAAAGATAGAAATTTACCCGCAACGGGCAAAGGTTTGCCCTTCCTTTATAGGGCGAAAAGCGCTCATTTGTCCGTATCTACAAGAATTACTACCTTTGCATTAATCAAACGGACACCAATTTAGTAAGCATGGGAAGAAACAAATTCTCCGCATCCGAAATAGAGAACATACGCAGGCTGCTAAACAAGAAGAACTCCTCCAACAGGTACAGGCAGAAGCAGATCAGACATATTCTGAGGGTAGAATACGGCTTTCAGATATCCGACTTCAACATCCAGGGCAAGGCCTTTGGCGAGGCCGATCTGAACGAGGCCATACGCAGAGGACGCATCGCTGTGCTCGACGATGCGACCATAGAGGAGATGAAAAAGCGCTATCGAGAGAACAAGGAAAAGTACAGCCAATATTATAATGTGCAGGACAATGACGAAAAGTGATAACGAATTAGTATGCCGGACCATCTCGTCAAAATACCTGATGCGCAGGCCTTGGATGACAGTAAGGTGTGATTCCGTTGCCATCCCCGGAGGCAAGGTTAATCCCGAATACTACGTCCTGGAATACCCCGGATGGATCAATGTGATAGCCATCGACGAGAGCGGGAATATGCTGCTGGAGCGCCAGTGGCGACAGGCGGCCGGCATCATCTCGACCGAGATACCCGCCGGGGTTATGGAAAAGGGAGAAACGCCGCTGCAGGCAGCCCAGCGAGAACTGCTCGAAGAGACGGGCTACACGGGAGGGGAATGGAGCGAGCTGCTCACCCTCTACCCCAACCCGGGGCTGATGAACAACAAGTGTCATTGTTTTCTGGCCCGCGGTGTCAGACGGACCGACTCTCAGCACCTCGACGAGACAGAGTGTCTGGAGGTATTCACCGCTACACAGGAGGAGGTGTTCCGGCTTCTCTGCGAAGGAGCCTTTATGCAGGCCATGATGGTGGCACCTCTGTGGAAATACTTTTATAAGAACAGGAAATAACTAACTAATCATATTACAAGTCATGGAAATAGGACAAAGACTGCCAGATGTCCTTGGCAAAGATCAGGACGGACGGCTGTGGAAAACAGAAGATCTGAAAGGCAAGAAGATTGTGCTCTACATCTATCCCCGCGACTCTACGCCGGGATGCATCAACGAGGCCTGCAACCTGCGCGACAACTATTCCCGGTTCCTCGCAGAAGGGTACGCAGTCATCGGCGTCAGCATGCAGGGCGCTGAGTCGCATCGCAAATTCATCGCCAAGAACAACCTGCCCTTCCCGCTCATCGCCGACGTCGATGGGACGCTCATCAAGGAGCTCGGCGCATACGGCGAGAAGAAGATGTACGGCCGGACCACGATGGGCACACTGCGCATGACCTTCATCGCCGACGAGAACGGCGTCATCACCCGCATCTTCGGCCCAGGAAAGGTCAAGGTAAAGGAGCACACCTCCCAGATTCTGGACTAATCAGCTATGATTTGCCACGATAAATAGCTGAAAATGCACTGAAATAAGAGAATTAAGTGCAATTTAAGATTATATAAGAGGAATAAGACTTTGATTCGTGGATTAATTCATACTTTTGCCAATATCAAAACATACTAAAACTGATATGAAAATGAACAGATTATTTTTGATTCCAATTTTGGCGGCCACAGTAATTCTCGGAAGCTGCGCGAGCAAGAAATCCCTCGAGAACTGTCAGAACGAGAATAAGATACTCTCTGCCAACTATCAGAATACGAAGGATAAACTTGCAGATGCGCAGTCGAAGCTTGCCGCAAGTCAGGCACGCGTTACATCGCTCGAGCAACAGCTTGAGGAGCGCAACCGCGACTACGCTAAGCTGCAGGCTTCGCTCGACAAGAGCCTCACGGCCGGCAGCCAGACCAACATCAATATCTCCAAGCTGGTAGATCAGATCAATGAGTCGAACAAGTACATCCGCCATCTGGTGGAGGTAAAGAGCAAGAGCGATTCGCTCAATCTGGTTCTGACCAACAATCTCACACGCTCCCTCACCACAGATGAGCAGAAGGAAGTGAACGTGCAGGTATTAAAAGGCGTGGTGTACATTTCTCTGGCCGACAACATGCTCTACAAGAGCGGTAGCTATGAGATCAACGACCGCGCAGCCCAGACCCTCAGCAAGATCGCCAAGATCATCATGGACTACAAGGACTACGACGTGCTCGTAGAGGGCAACACGGACGATGTACCCATCACCCGGCCCAACATCCGCAACAACTGGGACCTCAGCTGCCTCAGGGCATCGAGCGTAGTGCAGTATCTGCAGAACAACTACGGCATAGACCCGAAGCGCCTCACTGCCGGTGGCCGCGGAGAGTACAACCCGCTTACCTCCAACGACACGGAGCTTGGCAAGCAGCGTAACCGCCGCACGCAGATCATCATCACGCCGAAGCTCGACCAGTTTATGGACCTTATCGATAAGGCACCGAAAGAAGGAACAACCGAATCGTAAAGCAAAAACATCACAGATAAGGCGAAGCGCCTAAGAAAGAAACAGAAAATCCTCCGGAGCATTCTTACGAAAGCTTCGGAGGATTTCTTATTACGCATACTGAGCTCCCGGAGCTGTCGTACACGCAGCCTTTAGCCATAAATGATATTATTATTGTCTGGTAAACACAGTGTACCCATTCCTAATCCATTTATAAAAGCGGATAATTAAACGTCAGCGCCCAGCAAAAATGGTAATAAACAAGGCTCATAAGGATTCCCATGTGTTTTGTTGTTTTCCGGGTGTCTTGAATTTTTCTTACATGCGGGAAGGTTTTTACGGTGTCCGGAATGAGGGCTCACTAAAGAGAATATTCATGTTTTATTCACTTTCATATATATGTCCCGAAGGCGGATTATGACGACTTGAAGCCAATTTTGGGACCCTTTCAAACTCCTGAGAATCAGTGCTTCACAAAGGCCGAAACTACATTTGAGACGTTTTAAAACATCTCAAATGTAGTTTTCCTCAGGTGCCTTGTGAGGTTTCTCACAAGTAGAAGGGTTTTTCAGATGTGTGCAATGGATCTATCCTGAGTAATGAATAATTCGTATTTCATTCATTATGCGGGGCTGGTAATATAGCAAGCGGGACAAGAGAGCGAAGACTGAGTTGACCGTAATGGCCAGCGACACTCCTGTTGCAATTCGTTTTCGTATATTATCGTGCTATGCATTTCTTTGTAGCCATCAGTCTTTTATTCCCCGACAGCAGCATCTTGAAATCTTATACAATCATTGCGCATACAATTATGCTCGTTCAATTGTCCGGAGGCTTGCTTTAATATAGCGCCGGGGGCATTATGAATTTCATTCCTATTTTTATAAGGTCCACAAAAAAATTCTTACTTTTGCGTGTTGTTTGGCTATAATTAAATCAGATGAAGCTTATCACGGAAGTAGAAGCGGGCAAATGGCACAGCGAGCTGAATCCTGGCGACGGTATTCTGCTTCTCGGTTCATGCTTCACCACAGAGATAGGCACAAGGCTCGCCGCCGACAAGTTTGGCGTCACCATCAATCCTTTAGGCACCCTCTACAATCCGATATCTATAGCCGGGACCATAAGCCTCTTCTACAGATACACGACCGAGCCCGACAAAGTGCAGGGCGAGATCGAAAGTTCGCTGTTCACGGGCAATGGGCTCTGGGGCTCCTGGATGGCCTCAACCCTGCTTTCCGACCGTAACAGAGAGGTGTGCCTGAGCAATGTCATCAACGCCGTCCGAAGCGGAGCGCAGCGGCTCAAAGATGCCAGAGCGCTCATTCTGACCTTTGGCAGCAATCATGTTTACATCAAGGAGAATGACGGCAGGATCGTGGCCAACTGTCACAAGATGCCGGGCAAATACTTCCGCGACGAGGAGCTCTCTGTCGAAAAGATAATAGAAGCTTACCGGCAGTTGCTTCCCCCTATCTTAGAATCACTTCCCGCCATGCAGATCATTATGACGGTAAGCCCCTACAGATACCTGAAATACGGGCTTCATGACTCTGAACTGGGCAAGGCCGTATTGCTGCTGGCCGAAGACGGCATAATAAAATCGTTCGGAGGCAGATGCGCATACTTTCCTTCGTTCGAAATCATGAACGACGAGCTGCGGTCCTATCGGTTCTACGCGCCGGACATGCTTCACCCCACCGCGCAGGCCGCAGATATTATTTACTCCAGATTTTGCGATTTTGCATTTTCTCCCAGAATGCATCAGTTTGCCAATGAATGGCGCAAAGTAAGCGGCACATTGGGGCACAGACCTTCCTGCCCGGAGGCAGAAGATTATCTCAGGCTAATGGAGAACATGAAGCAGAAAGCCAGACAGCTGAAAGAGGAATATCCCCATATAGAAATAGACTCAGAAATATCAAACATCGACAAAATATTACATTATGAAATATAGTATCGAAGAAGTGGCAACCCTCACAGGCGCCCGACGCTTTGGGTCATCCCCCGCTACAATAGAATGTCTGCTGACAGACAGCCGCTCGCTCATATACCCGGAGAGCTCGTTGTTTTTCGCTCTGCGTACGTCCTCCGGTGACGGACACAACTATATAGGACAGCTATATAAGAGAGGCGTGAGAAACTTTGTGGTGGAATACATGCCCAAGGACTGGGAGAAGCTCTACAGCGATGCCAACTTCCTGCTTTCGCCCTCACCGCTCAAGGCGTTGCAGCGTCTGGCAGAGCGTCACCGCGAGCATTTCTCCATCCCCATCATTGGCATCACCGGCAGCAACGGCAAGACGATGGTCAAGGAATGGCTGAGCCGCCTGCTCTCTGCGCGTATGCGTGTCACCCGCTCACCCCGTAGCTATAACTCGCAGATAGGTGTGCCTTTGTCGGTGATGCAGCTCAACGCAAAAAGCGAAATAGGCATCTTCGAGGCCGGCATATCAGAGAAGGGCGAGATGGAAGCACTGCGCGATGTCATACAGCCCACTATCGGCATCATGGTAAGTCTGGGAAGCGCTCATCAGGAGAACTTCTCAAGCATGGAAGAGAAATGCCGCGAGAAACTGGTGCTGTTTCAGGACTGCAAACTACTGGTCTTCTGCTACGACGACGAAACTATACGCAAATGTGTGGAGCTGAACAAACTGCCCGGTAGGCTCATGTTCTGGTCGCGAAACGAGAAAAAGGCTCCCGTCTACATCAGCAACATCGGCGTAAGCGACGGCTCCGCCAAGATAAACTATATATATAATGGCGCAGAGGGCAGCTACACCCTCCCCTTTGATGACAAGGCTTCCATAGAGGACAGCATACACTGCCTGTCTGTCTGCCTTAGCTTCGGCATGACTACGGAGGAGATCGCTACCGGCATGAGCTCTCTGGAAGCCATCGAGATGCGTATGGAGGTGACTGCCGGCACGAACGACAATATCATAATAGCCGATACATGCAACTCTGATCCTATGTCGCTCGACATAGCACTCGACTTTCTGTTCAGGCGCGCCGGCGACAAAGACACTGTGGTCATCCTCAGCGACATACTGCAGAGCGGGCTGGAGGACAGTGAGCTCTACGAGAAGATAGCCGGCATGGTAAACAGCCGGAAGCCCACGAGATTGATAGGCGTGGGAGAGAGGATCTCTGCCTTTGGCGATCTGTTCCACTGCGAAAAGGCGTTCTTCCCCACTACCGCGGCCCTGCTCCAGTCGCACATTCTGGACGGGATCTCCTCATCGGCCGTCCTGCTCAAGGGAGCACATATCTTCGACTTCTCGCGCGTGCTTTCCCGCATGATCAAGCAGGTACACGAGACGACGCTGAGAGTAAACCTCGACTCTATCATAGCCAACCTCAATCACTACCGTTCATTCCTAGCGCCCGGCACACGCATCGTGTGCATGGTCAAGGCTTCTGCCTACGGAGCCGGCGCGCTTGAGGTAGCCCGCACACTGCAGGAGCACGGCGTAGATTATCTGGCTGTGGCCGTAGCCGACGAGGGCGTGGCCCTGCGCGAGGCCGGTATAACTGCCGGCATTATGGTGATGAACCCTGAGATGACAGCCTTCAGCACTATGCTCCACTATCATCTGGAGCCGGAGGTCTACAGTTTTCGCATTCTCTCAGCCTGCGAAAAGGAAGCTCTCCGTCAGGGCGTGACAGACTATCCCATACACATCAAAATAGATACGGGTATGCACCGTCTGGGCTTCCTGCCAGAGGAGATGCCCAAGCTCATCCAGCGGCTCTCCGCTACCGGTTGCCTCTCACCCGTCTCTGTGTTCTCCCATTTTGCAGGCAGCGACACTCCCGGACTGGAAGATTTCACCACACAGCAGTTCAAGGTATTCTCCGATGCGTCTGAAGTGCTTTGCAAAGCCTTCCCGCACAAGATACTTCGCCACATCTGCAACACGGCCGGCATAGAGCGTTTCCCCCAATACCATCTGGACATGGTGCGCCTGGGACTGGGGCTCTACGGCATAGACCCTTACACCAACAAGACGCTCTCCGTAGTATCTTCGCTCGAAACGACCATCCTGCAGATACACAATGTGAGCAAAGAGGACACTGTGGGCTATTCGCGCCGCGGGAAACTGACACGCGACAGCCGCATCGCCGCCATTCCCATCGGCTATGCCGACGGACTCGACCGGCGTCTGGGCTGCGGCAATGGCTATTGCCTGGTAAACGGGCACAAAGCGCCCTATGTGGGTAATATCTGCATGGACGTAGCGATGATAGACGTCACCGACATCCCCTGCCAGGAAGGCGACAAGGTAGAGATATTCGGAGAGCACCTGCCCGTCACCGTCCTGAGCGACAAACTCGGTACTATCCCCTACGAGATACTCACCTCTGTGAGTGACAGGGTAAAGCGTATCTACATCCACGCCTGAAATACATTTGCAATTACTACACAATATAATATAATAATATATACTTACGGAGATGCTCCGGAAAAATTCCGGAACGCCTTCTGTGCACAATACTCTTCTGCCGGTCAGATATACACTGTAACAATTTAGCTTATGCGAACGAATTGTATTCTTCCCCAAGCGCAGGACAAATCGCATCAAGTATCTATGCGGTCTCTATCCTTACCTCATATGCCTGTATCTCCGGTCATAGGTCACGCCACATTAAGAAGCAGTAAAATAACTCCTGATTATGGTCTTTTTATTGCTTTATCAAAATCAAAATGAGTATTTTCAAAGGGATATTATTAATATTCTGACATCAATGATAAAAAATCAGCAAAAACTTCTCTGTTTCCTGGCTGAATTATGCAAAAACTTATAAATTTGCGATAGAATATAATACCACTATTATGAGTTCATATCAGTCTCGCAAAAATGTAAGGGGCATTTTTCTGTCCTTAGCGACATTATTAATCGCCCTGATTACTATTTCTTCTTGCTCTGACAACGTTGACGAGAGCAATCTTTATGTTTTCAAGGGAAAGAGCGCTTACACCTTCATGAAGAACACGGACGATCTAACCAGTTTCGCATATCTTCTGGAGAGAGTAAAGCTCAGCAAGCGGTCGAATTCCCATTTCAGCGAACTATTATCATCACGAGGCAACTATACGGTTTTCGCTCCCAACAATCAGGCCATACAGACATTCCTTGACTCAGTCTACAACACTCCCAATTTTGACATTACGCAGATAGAGGATACCGTGGCTGAGTTCGTAGTCCGCAATGCTATCATTGATAATGGCGAATCGAATGCATACTTGTCCACCGAGCTGGAAGAAGGAACGCTGAACCTGCCGAATATGAACAACCGTTACCTGCAGGTCAATTTCAAAGGGGACAGCGTCACAGGCAAGACGGCCATAATCATCAACAACAAGTCCACCATCGTCTCGTCGGACAATGAGGTGTCCAATGGCTATGTGCACGTGCTGGACAGAGTCATTGACATGAGCTCGTCTTCTCTCCCCGATTTGATCAATCAGACTCCGAACCTGAGGATATTCAGTAGAATGCTGGAACAGACAGGATGGAGCGATTCTATCGTGAAATACATAGACCTCGACTACGAGTACGACCACCCTCTTTACGGTTCTATCGACCCGGGTAATACTTCCGGCGGTGAGATTGGTCCGAGCCCTGAGCACAGATTCTTTGGTTACACAGCCTTTGTAGAGCCCGACAGCGTATTCGAGAACGAATGGGGCATTCCCGCGCCCATTCTTGATTCGGAGGGCAACGTTACCAACTACGCAGAAATAGACGCCAAGTTTATCGAGCGCTGCAAAGAGGCCTATCCCGAGGCCACAAGCGAGGATCTGAAGAGCGAGAATAACGCTGTCAATCAGTTTATCTCCTATCATCTGCTGCCCGAACGCATTACGCCGGATGTTCTTGTAGTGCATCATAATGAGATGGGCTACGCCTACAACAATCCTACTCAGCTAAGCATAGACTGCTGGGAATACTACGAGACGATGGGACGTCCGCGCAGACTGGTTAAGATTACCGAAGGCAAGCAGACAGACGGTAAACGCATCAACAGACACTGCACATATGACAATTCATTCTTCGGAACCTATGACGAAATATCGGTAGATCGTCCTGGCGCCAAAATTTCCCTGACAAACGGCGGCAACTCCACCAATGCCCTCAACGGATTCTACTATCCCATTGATCAGGTTCTGGTGTACGATAAAGATGTCCCCGGCAAGGTGCTTAATGAGAGACTTCGTTTTGATTTCTCCTCCATCTGCCCCGACCTCATGAGCAACGGCCTGCGTCAGGTACACGATGACCGCTGGCGTTTCATTCCTTCTGGCTATCTTTCCACATTCTGGTATACCGATGATACCAAGTGGCGTTATGTGCCCTATCATACCGCAACACAGGATAACATGCAGGGCGATGAGATCAATATTATCGGGCAGTATGACCTGACTTTCCGCCTCCCGCCCGTGCCGTACGAGGGTACTTGGGAACTGCGTATGTGTGCTCCTGAGATACAGCACTTCGGTATGTTTCAGGTATATTTGGGTACAGACCGTCTCAATCCCACACCTATCGGACTACCTCTTGACTTCCGTGTAGCAGCCTCCAATCCCAAGATCGGATGGGTGAGAGATCCGGACAACAACGACCTCGAGGAAATACACGAGATAGACAAGACGATGCGTGCTCACGGATATATGAAAAACAACAAGCACAACGGACGTCCTGCCAGTGGCGGCGTGGTATACAGCCCGCTGCGTGCCGCAAACGGCGACTATATCCGCCTGCGCAAGATCCTGTGGAGCGGCAACATGAAGCCCAACGAGACTTATTATATCCGTATAAAATCCGTACTCGACAACACACGTACCTGCTGCATGCTCGACTACTTTGAGATGGTGCCCAAGAGCGTGTACAACGGCGAAACTGCGGAGGATCCATGGTAATTAATATACTCCATTAGAGTTTAGGATATAAAATTTGCTTGAGGGCAGGAAGACAACAATCTTCTTGCCCTCTTTCATACTTATCTACAGACTAATAATAGAAAGAAATTTGCTAACTTTGCCAATAGAATTCTTACAAGACAAAAGTCGTACAATGTTCAAGATACTAAAAAAGGAGCAATTCTCCGCCAAGGTTTTTTCGTTTGAAGTAGAAGCGCCGCTCATCGCAAAGGCTCGCAAAGCCGGCAACTTCGTCATCGTCAGAGCAGACGAAGAGGGTGAGCGAATACCTCTGACCATCGCCAAAGCCGACAAGGCAAAAGGCACCATTACGCTCGTCATTCAGGAGACCGGGTATTCTACCACGAAGATTTGCTCCCTTAAAGAAGGAGACAGCTTTGCCGATGTGGTCGGGCCTTTGGGCAAACCGACCGACATAGAAAATTACGGCACAGTGGTATGCGCCGGCGGCGGAGTGGGCACTGCCCCGTTGCTCCCGATAGTAGAAGCCCTGAAGAAAGCTGGCAATAGGGTCATCACGGTAATAGCTGGAAGAAGCAAGGACCTCATCATTCTGGAAAACGAGATGAGAGCTCTCTCTGACGAACTGATAATAATGACCGATGACGGGTCTTACGGCAACAAAGGACTCGTCACCAACGGTATTGAGGCCGTGATAAAGCGCGAGAAGGTAGACAAATGCTTTGCTATCGGTCCTGCGATAATGATGAAGTTCGTCTGCCTGCTTACACGCAAATATAACATCCCCACAGACGTTTCGCTCAACACCATAATGGTGGACGGAACAGGCATGTGCGGTGCTTGCCGTGTCACAGTAGGTGGCAAGACACGCTTCGTATGTATCGACGGCCCCGAATTCGACGGTCATCAGGTGGACTTCGATGAAATGATAATGCGACTCAAAGCCTACAAACCCGAAGAGCAGGAAGAAATGCAGATGCTCAATGAGGCAGACGAAGACGGACGCGATGCGAAATGGCGCGTAGACCTCAGACGGGCAATGAGGCCCAAGGAGCGCATGGCTATAGAGCGTGTAGAAATGCGAGAACTGCCTCCCGCTTACCGTGCACACAGCCTACGGGAAGAAGTAAACCGTGGCCTTACCCTCGAACAAGCGATAAACGAGGCACACCGCTGTCTGGATTGTGCCAACCCTGGCTGCGTCAAAGGCTGTCCTGTCGGGATTGATATTCCGGGCTTCGTCAAGGAGATAGAGCGCGGCGAAATAATCTCGGCAGCTCAGGTTATCAAGCGTACCAGTTCCCTTCCTGCCATCTGTGGCCGTGTCTGCCCACAGGAGAAGCAGTGCGAATCGCAATGCATACACCTTAAGACCGGCGGCAAGGCGGTTGCTATAGGATATCTGGAGCGTTTTGCCGCCGACTACGAGAGAGAAAGCGGACATGCCAAAGCGCCGCAACTCGCAAAAGCCAATGGAATAAAAGTAGCTACCGCAGGCTCAGGCCCCGCATCGCTTTCCTTCGCCGCTGACATGGCCAAGCGCGGCTTCTCTGTCACAGTCTTTGAAGCCTTGCATGAGATAGGAGGTGTGCTGAGGTACGGCATTCCCGAATTCCGCCTTCCCAACAAGATTGTCGACGCCGAGATCGAAGGGCTCAGGCAGATGGGCGTAAACTTTGTCAAGGACTGCATCATAGGCAAGACCTTGTCCATCGCCGACCTTCAGTCCATGGGATACAAGGCGCTCTTTGTGGGTAGCGGTGCTGGTCTGCCTCGCTTTATGAACATCCCTGGAGAGAACTACATCGGCATCCTCTCTTCCAACGAATACCTGACGAGGGTCAACCTCATGGACGCCTCCAATGTCGAGTCGGCCACACCTGTTGAGATGGGCAAGCACGTGCTTGTCGTAGGCGGCGGTAACACGGCAATGGATTCTGTGCGCACCGCCCTACGCCTCGGAGCCGAGACGGCAACCATCGTCTACCGCCGTTCAGAAAATGAAATGCCGGCAAGAAAAGAGGAGATAAAGCATGCTCAGGAGGAGGGAGTCAGATTCCTCACTCTGCACAACCCGATAGAATATATTGCAGATGAGAACGGTCATGTAAAGGCTGCACGGCTTCAGAAGATGAAGCTCGGGGAGCCCGATGCCTCGGGCCGCAGGAGACCGGAACCAATCGAGGGAGCCATCGAAACCATAGAGACTGATATGGTCATCGTAAGCATCGGTGTGAAGCCCAATCCGCTCATCCCTCACTCCGTCAAAGGTCTGGACATTAGCGACAGGGGCACCATCAGCGTAAACGACAATATGCTCTCCTCCATCAGCAACATATACGCCGGCGGAGATATTGTGAGGGGTGGCGCCACAGTCATCCTCGCTATGGGAGACGGCCGCAAGGCTGCCGCCTCAGCAGCAGAGGCCCTGCTGAAGTAGAAACTACCAGAGAAAATCAGCTTCCTCATCGCCCTTCTGAAGGCTCGCCAATGGCAGTATTGGCAAAGAGTTTCCATTCTGAGGCAAAAAAGGCCGCAAAATATTTGTCAGATCAAAGAAAGTTACTATCTTTGCATCGCATTTGACAGAATGCAGTTTTAGCTTAAGACTCGGAAGTTTGGGTGAGTGGCTGAAACCAGCAGTTTGCTAAACTGCCGTGCGAGTTTATCGTACCAGGAGTTCGAATCTCCTAGCTTCCGCAAACCTTCTGCAGAGTGATGCAGATTAGCAGGATAACCAAGGCGTCTTCGTCTAGCGGTTAGGACACATGCCTCTCACGCATGGAACATGGGTTCGATTCCCGTAGACGCTACTACAAAAGGATATGTTTCGCTTATGCAGACATATCCTTTTTCTTTTTATCTACGCCTTTTATCTCGTAGCAGACGATCATTTATCTCATAGTAGAATTTACCAACATTGCCGAGGCAGAAAATCACTTAGTTGAAAAGATTGTTGTTCAAGGGAATTTGCTTTCACATATCGAAGTCCTTACCAACTGGCACCACCGATATAACTTCGCAAACCGAAGCAATTGAGCTTTCCCACATATTTGAAAATATTGCTGTCCGGTAAAACTAAAAATGTCATGCAAAAGTTCCCCGAAGCCCAGTAAACATAGGCATCGGGGTCTATTTTTCGAAAAGCAAGCCCCCCTAATCAAAAAGAGAAGGTTCTGGTGGCGCTTGGGGGATTCTTTTCTCTGGGATTTCTTCCACCATATATCATGGTTTTTTATGAATGCACTGAATTCAAAATTGTTGGTAAGCAGTACGAC
>Ga0256404_1001505_pt1 | contig 55913 bp, 50 predicted proteins | sample RumenRJG_01DNA_FD_185990 | JGI IMG/M metagenome (GOLD analysis project Ga0256404, IMG submission 185990) | Bovine rumen microbial communities from Lethbridge, Alberta, Canada - RJG_01 | ecosystem: Host-associated > Mammals > Digestive system > Stomach > Rumen | place: Canada: Alberta | collected... | reverse complement strand
AGGGATAGCGAGCGTCAAGAGCGGTAGCTTGAACGAAGTGAAAGCAAGCGCCTTTAGACGCGAGCAGGTATTACAGGCTTATAGCCGCAGTTCAAACCACGCCTTTTAGGCGTGGTTTTGATTTTAGGCTTCTGGATTTTCTTTAACCCATGCTTCAAGATCATTGATAGCTTGTCTCATGCGTTTAAGTGTTTCTTCTTTTCCGAGAATATGGGCAATTTCAACTGAACCACCAGGAGTCATTGCCTTATTGGAAAGCGCAACACGAATTGGCCACATAATACGACCGTTCTTCAATTCATGTTCTTTTGCGATATCCATTTGCATATGCATCATACCATCATCATCGCTATAATCTTCCCATGCTTCCATTGCAGGTAAAGAAAGCTTTAATGCTTCTAATGAATTATATGGGTTTGTCTTCATTTTCTTATGCTTATATAATGCGGCATCAAATGGCAAGCATTCATTGATGAAATCTACAAATCCCTTTACTTCATCAAGATTAATACGTGTTAAACGAGGCTGAAGGACCATTGAAATTTCCTTTTCATCAACTTCACGTGTTAAGGCATCTTTATATAATGGTGAAACAAGATCATGGAATTCATCCAAAGTCATATTTCTTAAATATGTTTCATTGACCCATGTAAGCTTATCCTTATCAAAGATAGCAGGTGCTTTAGAAATACGATCAACAGTGAATTGTTTGATCAAATCATCAAGAGAAAGAATCTCTTCATCAGCAGGTGCCCAGCCAAGTAATGCAATATAGTTTAAGATAGCCTGAGGTAAATAGCCTTCAGCTTTCAAATCCTGGAAGCTTGCATCGCCATTACGCTTAGAAAGCTTGTTGTGTTCATCTTTCATAACTGGTGGAAGGTGAATATATCTAGGTGGATTCCAGTTAAAAGCTTTATAGAGGAGGTTGTATTTAGGGGTAGAAGATAAATATTCGTTACCTCTTACGACATCCGTTATACCCATCAAGTGATCATCTACGACATTCGCAAAGTTATATGTTGGAAAGCCATCACTCTTTAAAAGAACAGCGTCATCCAAAGTGTCAACAGGAGCTTCAATATGACCATAGATTTCATCATCAAAGCTTGCTACGCCTTCTTCAGGAATTGTCTGTCTGATGACATATTCTTCACCAGCATCTAATTTTGCCTGTACTTCTTGACTTGAAAGATAACGGCATGGATCACGCATTTCAAAGCCTTCAGTTTCTTTTTCATCCTTGTTGCAGAAACAATAATGAGCTGCGCCAACCTGAATTAATTTGTTGGCATAATCCTTATAAATACCAAGTCTTTCTGACTGGATGTAGGGACCAACATCACCTGGCTTATCAGGACCTTCATCCCAGTTTAAGCCTGTTTCCTTTAGTGTATTGAAGATAACATCTGTTGCACCTTGAACTTCACGGTTCTGGTCAGTATCTTCAATTCTCAAGATAAAATCGCCACCCTGATGCTTCGCAATTAAATAACAATACAAGGCTGTACGTAAGTTACCAATATGCATATAGCCAGTTGGGCTAGGGGCAAATCTCGTACGAATTTTACTCATTTACTCTTTACATCTCCTCAATATAGTGTATAATAAACCATGTCATTGGGGTATAGCCAAGCGGTAAGGCAGCAGACTCTGAATCTGCCATTCGTAGGTTCGAATCCTACTACCCCAGCCATTTTTTTTACAATAAAATTGACATTTTAAAAAGAAAGCTAGGCTTTCCTTTTTTTATACCCTGATAGGTTTATTTTTCATTGGTAGTCGGTAGGGGGTTCGAACCCCTGTAATGCTTGGATGAGAACCAAGTGTGTTGACCACTTCACCAACCGACCATGTGCTTGTAGTATAGCACAATTTACAATGAAGTAAAAGAAAATCTCAATATTTTCATAACAGTCATAGGCTGAAGGTTGCTTGTATATTCAGGCAACTTTTTTATTTAAGTTAATGGAAGGATAAGATTTTGTAAAAGAGGCTGATAATGTTGTGATGGGTACATAGTGGTTGTAATATATTATTAGGTGGTGAATAGCACGATGAAGAAGCTTGATGGCATGACAATTGAGGAAGGGGCTTTACCTGAAGGCGTATATCTTTTAAATGATGAAGAGTTTCCTCAATATATGGCAACAACATGTAAGCACTGGCTAATCGAACATATTCATAGTGGCTTTCTTTTGAATAAAGAAGGAATGAAACTACGTTATTATTATGGCTTACAGGATCATCTTGCTAAGTCGATGGTGATCATGCATGGCTTTTGTGGCTTCTTTGGGAAATATCATGAAATTGCTATGTATTTCTATCAGGCAGGTTATAATGTCTTCTTTCTTGAACAAAGAGGTCATGGTGAATCGGAAAGAGAAATCATCAATAATGAACTCGTTTATATTAAGAGCTTTGATGATTATGTTATGGATTTAAAGACGTTTATGGACGAGGTTGTTATACCATTAGGACAAACAGAGTCATGCGATATCTTTGCCCATTCCATGGGTGGAGCTGTAACAACGCTCTTTCTTGAACACTATCCACATTATTTCCATAAAGCTATCCTCAGTGCGCCAATGATCAAAATGAAGACAGGGTTACCACGCATTGCCATATTGTCCATTGAAGCTTACGCCAAGCTATTACATAAAGAAAAGGAGAAGGCTGTTGCTCAATCCGGCTTTAGCTTTATTCCTGCCTTTGATCAAAGCAGCTGTATGTCCGAAGTGCGTTATTATTATCAATATAAACAAAGACAGAAGCATGAAAGCTATCGTACTAATGCTTCAACCTATGGCTGGGCGATGGCAGCTCTATCTGCCAGCAAAGAAATAATCAAGAATGCATCAGCAATCGCAATACCGGTCTTACTGTTTCAAGCGGGCAAGGATACCATGGTTGAAAACTATGCCCAGGATATGCTTGCATACAAAAATAAACATATCGAGCTTGTTCGCTTTGATGAATCACGTCATGAGATTTTTAATGCGACAGATGATATACGATTAAAATACTATAATTGGATTTTTAAGTTTTTGAAGGAGTGATTGTAATGAAAATTGAAGTTTGGGCTCATCGTGGAGCAAGTGGCTATGCCCCAGAGAATACTTTACCGGCATTTTTGAAAGCTTATGAATGTGGTGCGGATGGCGTAGAGCTTGATGTCCAGATGACAAAAGATGGTCAGCTCGTGGTTATTCATGATGAACTCATTGATCGAACGAGTGATGGCAAGGGTTTGGTATGTGATTATACATTTGGGCAGTTACGCCAGTTCAATTTTAATCAGCAGTTTCCTGAATATGGCAAAGTTCTTATTCCAACACTGGAAGAAGTGCTTCTGTTGATGAAAGAAAAAGGCATGTATGTAAATATTGAACTCAAGACAAGTATAGTTTTTTATGAAGGCATTGAAGAAAAGGTTCTTCAGCTTGTAAAAGACTTAAAAATGGAAGATCAGGTTATCTATTCTTCTTTCAGTCATTATTCGATTGTAAGAATCAAGGAATTAAATCCTGATGCGAAATGTGGATTGCTTTATGATGACATCCCTGTCAATATGTGTGGCTATGCTTTAAAGCTAGGCGTTGAAGCCTTGCATCCATTGGTTTATACAGTGCGTTATCCACATTTCATGAAAGAGGCTCAAAAAGCACACTTGGATATTAATGTCTGGACGGTTAATGAACCAAGAGATATTCAATTAAGCATCAATGCGCATGTTCATGCCATCATAACTAATTATCCCGATCGTGTAAAAACAATGATGAAAAATTAACCGCAAATTTACCAAATGTCGCCGTAAAGCCCCTTGCTTTAGCAATGGGGATATAAGGCGACAATTATCTTTCCGAAAGTTATCTAATCCCTTAGGTAAGAATTGTATTAGAGTGGTATAATATCTATATGAAATACAAATCTAATCGCAATGTAGTCTATTTCTGCAAATACCATGTGGTATGGTGTCCTAAGTATCGACGTTCCGTTTTAATAAACGGTGTTGATGTTCGCCTAAAGGAGCTGATTAAAGAAAAGTGCGACCAACTTAACGTCGAAATTATTGAAATGGAAATCATGCCAGACCATGTACACTTGCTTATGGAAGTAGACCCACAGTTCGGAGTGCATAAAGCTGTAAAACAGATAAAAGGTTATTCATCTAAAGTATTAAGAACTGAATTTCCTTGGCTTAAATCAAGACTTCCGAGTTTATGGACTAATAGTTATTTTGTTTCAACGGTAGGAGGTGCTCCACTTGCAGTTATTAAACAGTATATTGAGAATCAAAAGAATGTGTAGGTATCATTTATGCAACTATCAGAAACAGTAAAACTTTATATGACAGGAGAACAGAAGTCTCTTATCGTGGCAACTATGACAGAATATATAAATACTGTTAATAGCCTTGTTTCTGATGCTGCGAACGGCATATCCATCTCAAAATACACAACTGCTGACGTTAAGGCGAATCTTCCGTCAGCGTTAACAAATCAATGCATCCGTGATGCAAAGTCTATAGTTAAGAAATACAATAAAGCCTGTCGTGATGCTGACCGCAAGAACGACAAGCTTGCCAAACAAGGCAAAAACATCACGGTAACAGCCACGCTGCCCGTACTCAAAAAAACATGCTGCTACGTCAACAATCAGAATTTCAAAATCAATGGTGATTATATTGAATTCCCCGTCATGGTAAACGGCAAGTCTAAAAGGCTTTCTGTTAAAACCAAGATGTCTGATAGGCAGAAGTCTGTCTTTGCAAACAGTAAACTTGGAACCATGCGCATTGTTTATAAGGGCAACAAAATAGTTGCCCAGGTCGTATACGAAACAATTGAACCTACATATACTACCGAAGGAAACGTCATGGGTGTTGACCTTGGTGTTAAGTGTCCTGCGGTATCTTATATTTCTGATGGTAGTGTGAAATTCTACGGCAACGGGCGTAAGAACAAATACATGCGTAGGCATTATAGATGTCTTCGTAAAAAGCTTCAAAAAGCCAAACATATAGATGCTGTAAAACGTATCAATGATAAAGAAAAGCGTATCATGAAAGATATCGACCATAAGTTAAGCCATGACGTTGTGGAAACAGCAGTTGCACACAACGTTAAAACCATAAAATTAGAGCGTTTAGCAAATATCCGTTCTACGACAAGAACAAGTCGTAAAAACAACCATAGCCTGCATAATTGGTCATTCTACAGACTCGCACAGTTTATAGAATACAAAGCTAAATTGGCAGGCATAGCAGTTGAGTACGTAAACCCTGCATACACAAGTCAGACGTGCCCTGTCTGCGGTCATGTACATCATGCTAATGACAGAAACTATACTTGTAAATGCGGATTCCACATTCACCGAGATATTCTTGGAGCCATGAACATCTGCAACTCAACTGAGTATGTTGGCGATAGTAATATCAGACATACTGCGTAGGGAACTATATGTTCTGCCCTATGATGGGTGATGGCACACCCATACCTTGCACTACGACTTAACAGAAATGTAATGGTCAGCCACTATGTAGTGGCAGGTAGCAAGAATCCCCTGCCTTTAGGCATGGGGGAGTGTCAAGTAAACTTATGTTTCTCTTGAAGTCAACATAAGTGCTCCTCACTATACTGATAATAAGCATTTTTATGGGAGGATACTATGAAACTTACGGCATTAGAAAAGAAGTGGGTCCTTTATGATGTGGCGAATTCTGCGTTCACTTTAATGGTCTCCACTCTCATACCAATTTATTTTCATTCCTTAGCCAAAGAAGCAGGTATTAAAAGTTCCACATATCTTGCAACATGGGGTTATGCTATCTCACTTTCAACATTGCTGGTTGTTTTAATTGGACCAATCATAGGAGCCTATTCAGACAAACAAGGACATAAGAAGAAAGTCCTGACAACACTTATTGTTGGTGGCTCATTTCTTGCCATGCTTCTTGGCCTAACAAAGCAATGGATGGTCTTCCTGGGGATCTTTATGGTTGCGAAGGTTTTCTATCAGCTTAGTCTTATCATTTATGATTCTACACTAGGCGATGTGACGACGGATGAGCGCATTGATGACGTTTCATCACAGGGCTATGCCTGGGGCTATATTGGCAGCTGTATTCCATTTATTATCGATTTAGTGATTGTTTTAAATGCTGAAAAGCTTGGCTTAAGTATGTCAATGGCGATGTTGATTGCATTTGTGATTGTCGGTGTATGGTGGCTTGTCATGTCATTGCCACTTCTTAAAGCATACAAACAAGTCCATTTCATTGATCATAATGAACATGAGCATCTCTTAAGTCAGCTAGGTCATACTTTAAAAGGAATTGGTAAAAATAAGAAAGTGCTCTTCTTTATTATTGCTTTCTTCTTCTATATTGATGGTGTCTATACAATTATTGATATGTCAACAGCTTATGGCAGTGCGCTTGGTCTTGATAGTACTGGTCTATTATTGGCATTATTGGTAACACAGTTTGTGGCTTTTCCAGCTGCTATCATCTTTGGCAAGCTTTCGACAAAAAAGAGCGCTTCAAAACTCATTACGATTTGTATCATCGCTTATTTTGGCATTGCGATGTTTGCCGTCTTCATGAGCACTCAGCTTCATTTCTGGATTTTAGCAGTATGTGTGGGTATGTTCCAAGGTGGTATCCAGGCTTTATCAAGATCATACTTCACCAAAATCATTCCTCAGGAACGCTCAGGCGAGTATTTCAGTTTCTTAGATATTTGTGGTAAGGGTGCCTCTATTTTAGGGACATTGTTGATGAGCTTGATTACCCAGGTGACAGGAAACCAGCGTTTAGGTGTTGGAGCTATTGCTTGTTTCTTTATTATTGGCCTTTTGTTTTTTAGGATTTCTGCTCAAACACCACAAAGTATTGAATAGTACCTTTGGTACTATTTTTTTCGTTATACAACTGAAAAAAAGAAAATGACTTTAGGAAAATTATCAAAGTGATGATATGTTTTGATTTTTGGTGGGAGTCATGTTTATAATAGGGTGAGCTATGGATGAAATTATTTATAGTGATTTTTCGTGTGAAATAAGTATAATGTGTTTTGGTTTAAACATTTGAAATAGATTAAGTCAAAGGAGACAATAATGTCACAAGAAGTAATTGCCATTGAAGGTGGACATAAATTAAAAGGTACTGTACGTATAAGTGGGGCAAAGAATGCAACTGTTGCCTTAATTCCTGCCATTGTATTAGCTGAAGAGCCTGTAGAAATTATGGGTGTTCCAGAAATTTCTGATGTTGATGCATTGATGGTATTGTTGAAGGAATTGAATTGTGAAGTAGAACTAGAAGAAGATACTTTAAAGGTTAATCCTGAAACCATGATCAATATGCCTTTAGTTAGTGATGCGGTTGATAAATTAAGAGCATCTTATTATTTTATGGGTGCTTTACTTGGAAAATATGGGGATGTAACAATAAAAATGCCAGGGGGATGTTATTTAGGCCCTCGTCCTATTGATTTACATTTAAAGGGCTTTGAAGCTCTTGGAGCAACGATTACCTATGATGAAAAGATGGGTTCATACCATTTACATGCCGATCATTTGAAGGGTAACCGTATTTATCTTGATTTTGCATCTGTTGGGGCAACAATCAATATTATGCTTGCTGCAGTTAGAGCTGATGGCAAGACAACAATTGAAAATGCAGCCAAAGAACCTGAAATCATCGATGTTGCCAACTTACTGACAAAGATGGGCGCTAAGATCAGAGGGGTTGGTACGGATACAATCGTCATTGAAGGTGTTGACTACATGGGTGGTGCAGTCCATGAAATCATTCCTGACCGTATTGAAGCAGGAACATTCCTGATTATTGCAGCAGCAATGGGAAATATGGTCTTAATCCAGAATGTTATTCCACAGCATCTTGATGCCTTGCTTTCAAAGCTCAGAGAAATGGGTGTAGTCTTTGAAATTATTGGCGATACGATTCTTGTCTATGGCAATATCGAACACTTAAAGCCAATTGAAATCAAGACACAGATCTATCCAGGCTTCGCTACTGACTTACAACAGCCGCTTACAGCTTTCTTAACACAGGCTGAAGGACAGAGTAAAGTGACGGATACAATCTATACAGCACGCTTTAAGCATTGTGCTGAATTAAATAAAATGGGTGCGAATATTGAAGTAGGCGATGCATGCTGTTATGTCAATGGCAAAACAGACTTACACGGTACACGTGTCAATGCCACTGACTTAAGATGTGGGGCTGCTTTAGTTGTTGCCGGCTTGATGGCTGATGGTGTAACTGAGATTGGTAATGTCTATCATATTGACCGTGGCTATGACAATATTGATCGTAAATTAATCGCTCTAGGCGCGCAAATTTCACGTTATGAAGTTGATGATTAATTTCTAAAAAAACTATTGTTTTATTGAATTGGAAATGCTATTATGTTGTAGCAACTTATTAACTTACTTTAAGATAGGCAATATCTTAAGGCGGAAGGAGACAAGAAAATGAAAAAAGGTATTCATCCAAACTACAAGAAAGTTAAAGTTATCTGCACATCATGTGGTGCTGAATTCGAATCTGGTTCAGTATTAGATGAAATTCGTGTTGATACTTGTTCAAACTGCCATCCATTCTACACTGGTAAGCAGAGATTCGCTAGTGCTGATGGTAGAGTAGAAAAATTCAATAAGAAATACGGTCTTAAGTAAGACCCTGAGAAGGCATGAGCCTTCTCTTTTTATTTGTCTATGAAAAAAGGAACCATCCGGTTCCTTCTATTATAATCTATTATACATTTCTACAATAATATCAGCTGTCTCATCTAAACCAAAATCACTGTTGATTGTGAGGTCAAAGTTCTTGAGATTACCCCATTTATTTGTTGTGTAGTAATTATAGTAGTTTGCACGCTTCTTATCCATAGTTTTTACTTTCTTGCGTACATCACCCTCATCTTCCTTATACATCTCTTCAACACGCTTACAACGTGAATCAAATGGTGCATGGATGAAGACTTTTAGAACCTGATCATAATCTTCTAGAATATAATCAGCACATCCATTGACAATGATACAGCTTTCCTGGTTAGCTATATGGCGGATAACCTTACTTTGTGTCGCAAAGACCTGGTCATTAAGAGGCATCTGGAAACTGCCGCCAGCCATTGAATAAAGGAAGCCAGAACTTCTCTCTTCGCTTGCTTTACGAATGGTATCAATATCAAAACCAAGCTCTTTTGCAGCTAAATCAATAATCTGGTTATCATAATAAACAAGACCCAACTTTTCAGCTACTTTCTGGGCAATTAAACGCCCACCACTACCATATTCTCTCGCAATTGTGATTATTTTACTCATAGAAAAGCCCTCCTTGTAATCTTATTTTAACACAAAGCATTTCGAATGGTATTGATTTTCGCAATTGTCTCAAAACTTAATTATGATATAATCAAACCGGTGATAAATATGAAATATTATGTACTTGCAAGTGGCTCTAAAGGCAATGCCACTTTTATCGAAGAAAATGGCACAGGCATATTAATTGACTGTGGTATTACAAAAAAACAACTCAATTTTAAACTCAGTGAATTAGGCTTAAGTGAAGATGACATAGATTATGTCTTCTTAACCCATGATCACTATGATCATTCCAAGAACATCCATACCTTTACCAAAGATAAGATCTATACCGCTAAGGGCAACCTGGATGATGTTGATAACCAGCATGAACTGATTCCCTATCAGGAATATACATTTGGCTCCCTTCAAGTCTTTGTCCTACGTATCTCTCATGATGCGACAAACCCAATCGCTTTTATCTTCAAGGGCGAAGAAAGCCTTCTCTATATGACCGATACAGGCTATGTCAGTCAACGTAATCGTGACCTGATTCATGACTTAAACTATTACATTATCGAAAGCAATCATGATATTGGCATGTTGATGAATACAAGAAGACCACTTGTCTTAAAGAATCGTATTTTGGGTGATACAGGGCATCTCAACAATGAGTATTCAGCCCGTGTGATGGCAGAAGTCATTGGTCCCCATACAAAAGAAATCACTTTAGCCCATCTTTCACAAGAAGCCAATACACCAGAACTTGCTTTGGATACTTATTATATGGTCTTTGATGAATTACAGATTGATTTTGATCAGAAGATGATTCGTTGTGCTGATCAGGTTCATGTGTTAGCAGGAGGTATGCATGAAGATTAGAGTAATTGCAGTAGGCAAGCTGAAGGAGAAATATCTCAAAGAAGGTATTGCGGAATACAGCAAGAGATTACAGGGGTATTGTGATTTTGAAATCGTTGAAGTAAGTGATGAACGTATTCCTCGTCGCCCAACATTGGCTGAAGAAGCATTGATTAAGGCGAAAGAGGGAAGAAGAATCTTAGATCATGTGAAAGAAAGAGATTATATGATTCTCTTAGACGTATCTTCTAAACAAATGGACTCTCTCCATTTTGCCTGCGAACTGCACGATATTATGCTTTCAGGCTATAGTACGATTGATTTTGTGATTGGTGGTTCGCTAGGACATGGTGATGATGTGCTAGAACGCGCAAATTTGAAACTCTCCATCTCAAAGATGACCATGCCCCACCAGCTTTTCCGTCTTGTTCTTATTGAACAAATTTATCGTGCTTTTAAGATCAACAACAATGAAACTTATCACAAATAAAAAGCTATCCTTGAGAGATAGCTTTTTATGCATTTATTCAACTTTATCTTTACGTGCTTCAATGACGCGTTCCTGTAAATACTTATCCATATATTCATAATCAAGGAAAGTTTCCGTAAAGTAACCAGAACCCTGCGTCATACTCTTAAGATCAATCGCAAAGTTCATGACTTCAGCCTGTGGTGCTTCAGCAGTAATCTTCATCAGGCCATCATCAAGAATTTCCTGACCGATAACACGTGAACGATGCTTATTGAAATAGCTCATGATATCACCAAGGTAAGATTCTTCACATACAGCATTGATTGTTACATATGGTTCAAGAAGAATTGGATTCGCTTTTGGTAAAGCGGACTTGAAGCACATGAGCGTAGCAGTCTTGAAGGCTTGTTCACTAGAATCAACTGGATGATATGAACCATCAAGTAAAGTAGCTTTAATGCCAAGCACTGGATAGCCAGCAAGCACACCATGTTGGACGGCTTCAGCTAAGCCTTTTTCAACAGCAGGGAAGTATGATTTTGGAACAGCTCCACCAAAGACTTCTTCAGCAAAGACATAAGGCGTATCGTAGTCGTGGGTTGGCTCGAACTTGATTTCGACATCACCATACTGACCATGGCCGCCCGTCTGCTTCTTATATTTTGTACGATGTGTCACTTCGTTTCTTATGGTTTCTCTGAAACATAAAGTGATGTCGGATAATTTTACTTCAACATTGTATTTATCTTTTAAGCGATCCACAACCGTAGTCAAATGAATATCACCTAAACCATAGAGGCATTGTTCTGCTGTTTCAGCATTTGTTTCAAAGCGAAGCGTTGGATCTTCTTCGAGGAAGCGATTGAGAGCTGCCGAGATCTTATCTTCATTCGCCTTGCCAATAGGTTTAAGTGCTTTACCATAATATGGCTGAGGGAATTTAATAGGTTCATCAACATATTGATAACCTGAAACATTCAGAACATCATTGGTATGTGTATCATCTAGCTTCATCACAGCCCCAATATCACCGGCATAAAGAACACCCGTTTCTTCCATTTTCTTACCTGTCATGATATAGATCTTTGAGAAGTCCTCTTCACGACCATTGCGCATATTGACGAGTTTCATGCCTGCCTCGACATGTCCAGTGACGACCTTAAAAATCGAAATATGTCCGGCAAATGGATCGGCAATAGTCTTGAAGACATGGATGGATGTTGGTCTTCCTTCATCATATCCAGCAATATCTTCTTCACCGCTCTGCTTATTTGTGATAATAAAGGAATTTACAGTATCACCAGCAGCAGGGAAGAAAGCAACAATGGAATTCAGTAATTGCTGGATACCAATTGTATTCGTACCACAAAGAACAGGAATCAGTGAATGCTTAATAACACCTTCTCTTAAAGCTAAAGAAATTTCTTCTTTTGTGAATGGTTCTTCAGCAAGATACTTATCCAATAGATCATCGCTTGTATTAGCGACAGCCTCATCAATCATGTCCTTAACTGGCTGAATGAGGTTATCCATGCCTTCAGGAATAGGACAAGGTTTTGTTTCTTTGCCTTCAAAGCGACGTCCTTCCATCTTGGCAACGTTGACATAGCCCACCATCTTGTTGTTTTCCATGATTGGAACCTGGATAGGAGCGACCTGACGGCCATAGACTTCCTGGAGTTCTTTAAGTTTTTCATGATAATCATTATTTGGATAATCAATATTATTGATATATATGATTTTAGCTTTATCATGGGCTCTATACATAGCCTGCTTTGTGCCCGTTGTCAGACCTTTTGTGGCTGGTACGACAATGACAGCACTTTCTGATACAGCTAGTGCAGCCTGTACTTCACCTTGGAAGTCATAGGCACCAGGTGTATCCAAGAGATTGATTTTGCAGTTCTGCCATTCGAGTGGAATAACAGAAAGTGACATTGATGATTGTCTTTTCTTTTCCTCTTCATCAAAATCAGAAATGGTATTGCCTTGTTTAATTGTTCCGATCTGGCTTACCTTACCACTACGGTAAGCCATAGCCTCAATGACGCTTGTCTTCCCACTTCCTGAGTGGCCCAAGATTGCGACATTGCCTATTTCATCGGAGTGATAGTCTCTCATTAGTAATCCCTCCTTGTATAAAATAATGAAATGACTTTTATACAAATATGATACCACTTCTAATATATATATGAAAACGTTTACAATGAATTTTTAAAAACTTTTCATGTAAGTATTGCACCAAAGAGAATACATGCGTGATTAATAAGTATAATAGTGGTATGATGTTGGTATAGGAGGTGACTTATGGACTTTGTTGGCATGGGATTATTAGTAGCTTTATTTGTCGTAAATGCATTGGCGATTGATTTCATATATAATGAGAAATATAAGCGTGCTGGCTTTCTTAATATTGCTGCGTTATGTTTAACTGTAGCCTTAGCTTATAATTTCAAGCAAATGGAAGATATTATGAAAGTCTTTCTTGTGCTTGTCATTGTTGCCATTGCTTTCTTTGTACTAAGATTTGTCTTGCATAAAAGAAAGGCAAATAAAACAAAAATAGAGACTCAGACAGGAGAAAAAGATGAAAACAATTAATTTTGAAATTGAAATGGAAGATGGCGCTATAATGAAAGGAGAACTTTATCCTGAAATAGCTCCAATTACTGTGGAAAACTTTGTTAATCTTTGTAATGAACATTTTTATCAGGGCCTTATTTTTCACCGCGTCATTCCTGGATTCATGATTCAGGGTGGTGGCGTTGATCGTAACTTAAAAGGCAAAGAAGCGAAAAGCATTAAAGGAGAATTTGCTTCAAATGGTGTTAAAAATGACCTCAAACATACAAGAGGTGTCATTTCTATGGCTAGAACAATGATTCCTGATAGCGCAAGTTCACAATTCTTTATTATGCATCAGGATGCTCCTCATCTTGATGGGGAATATGCTGCCTTTGGAAAGGTACTTGAAGGCTTGGAAGAAGTTGACAAGATTGCCAATGTCAGAAGAGATTTCAGAGATTGCCCTTATGAAGCACAAGTTATTAAGGATATTCGTATTTTATAGGAGGAAAAGAAGATGAAGGTATTATTAGCAGGTGGAGCTGGTTATATCGGCTCACATACAGCACTTACTTTAACTGAGGCTGGTCATGAAGTTATTATTGTTGATAATTATGATAACTCTTGTGAAGAAGCTATATTACGAGTAGAAGAATTAGTGGGTAAGAAGATTAAACATTATGAAGCTGATGTTAAGGATAATGCGGCTTTAGATAAAATCTTCAAGGAAAATGATATTGATTGTGTTATTCATTTTGCTGGCTTAAAGGCAGTTGGCGAATCTGTCGTAAAGCCAATTGAATACTATCGTAACAATATTGATACAACATTGTCATTACTTGAAACAATGCGCGCTAATGATGTACATAACTTTGTCTTCTCATCAAGTGCTACAGTCTATGGTGCAGAAAATGACTCGCCACTTTATGAAACAATGAAGAAGGGTACATGTACTAACCCATATGGCTGGACAAAGTGGATGATGGAACAGATACTAACTGATGCAGCTCATGCAGATGAAAACTTATCAGTAGTCTTGCTTAGATACTTCAACCCAATTGGTGCCCATGAAAGTGGACGTATTGGTGAAGATCCAACAGGTATTCCTAATAACTTAATGCCATATGTTACACAGACAGCAGTTGGCATTCGTGATCATTTAACAGTCTTTGGTGATGATTATGATACTCCTGATGGAACATGTCAGCGTGACTATATCCATGTTATGGACTTAGCTGATGGTCATGTTAAGGCTGTAGAATATGCTGCTACACGCAAGGGTGTGGATATTATTAACCTTGGTACTGGTACACCATACTCAGTTCTTGATATCGTTCATGCTTTTGAAAAAGCGAATAATCTGAAATTGAAATATGAAATTGGCCCAAGACGTGCTGGTGATTTAGCGGTATGTTATAGTAATGCGGATAAGGCTAAAGAAGTCCTTGGCTGGGAAGCAAAACGCAATCTTGAAGATATGTGTCGTGATAGCTGGAACTGGCAGAAAAACAATCCAAATGGTTATAAAAAGTAGAATGGAGCAATCCATTCTCTTTTTTTCGATATAATCAAATAATTGTCTTTTTTTTAGAACTATTTGTAGTTGCAAGATGTATATAAAAGGCATATAATATTTGAGTTGCTGTAGATTGAAAAGCGAATGTGATATCTATATTTTATATATGTAATATATGTATTAAATTTAGTAAAAAGATGAATAGATATGAATAATTCTTTGATATCCTAAAAATATAATGAAATAATTTTGTGTTTTTGTTATAATATGGAAGTGTTTAGAAGGTGGTGCAATTGTGAAAGAAGGAATTAGACGTGAATACAAAAAGCAGTATGACGCCTCTACAAAGAAAATAGATATTGTGAATGTGCCTGAATTTAATTTTATTATGGTTGATGGCATTGGTAATCCGAAGGTGGAAGAATTTAAATTAAAGAGTGAAGCCTTACGTATCATGAGTCAGGAAATCAGAGAATATTTCAAGAAAGAAAAAGACTTACTCTATCTTTTATCACCATTGGAAGGCCTGTGGGATACATATGATAACTCACGTTTTGACGTGACACGTAAAAAGATGATTAAGTTTACATTAATGATGGCACAACCTAAATTACTTGATCAGACAACGTTTGAAATCATTAAACAATCAGTTGCCAACAAGAAAGACAATCCTTATATCATCGATATTTATCTCAAGAAGTTTGAAGAAGGCGAATGTGTACAGATGTTACATAAAGGTGCCTATAATACAGAAATTGATACAACCAAACAGATCATGGAATTCATTACTGTTCAGAATATGAAATTAACGGGATTCCATCATGAAATCTATCTCAATGATCCTAATAAGGTTGTTGAAGAAAAACTGAAAACAATTGTTCGTTATGCAATTGAGGAGGATGCTGTTTAAGGGCATCCTTTTATGATTTTGTAGAGGTTTTATGGTAAGATGATACAAAAGGAGTTGGTTAGATGAAATTAGTATCATGGAATGTCAATGGCATTCGTGCATGTTTAAATAAAGGTTTTGAAGAAAGCTTTCATAAGCTTAATGCGGATATCTTTGCCCTGCAGGAGACAAAAGCGCAACCCGAACAGATCGAACTAGAGTTTGAAGGCTATCATAAATATGTCAATAGCGCTAAGAAGAAGGGCTATAGTGGGGTAGCTGTCTTTGCGAAAGAAGAACCTCTCGCTGTTACAAAGGGGATTGGCATAGAAGAACATGATCAGGAAGGACGTGTTCTAACGCTTGAATATCCTGATTTCTATTTTGTAGCTTGTTATACACCAAATAGTAAACGTGAATTAGCTAGACTGGATTATCGAATGGAATGGGAAGATGCTTTTTTAGCTTATCTTGATCATCTCAAGCTAAAGAAATCAGTCATTCTATGTGGTGATCTCAATGTCGCTCATGAAGAAATTGACTTAAAGAATCCAAAAACAAATCATAAGAATGCAGGCTTTAGTGATGAAGAGAGAGCGAAAATGACACAGCTGTTATCTCATGGTTATATTGATACATATCGTTATTTCTATCCTGATCAGGAAGGTGTTTATTCTTGGTGGAGCTATATGTTTAAGGCTAGAGAGAAGAATGCAGGATGGCGTATTGATTATTTTATTGTCTCTGATGATTTAAAGGATCAGCTTGTGGATGCTTATATTTATACGGATATTATGGGCAGTGATCATTGCCCGGTTGGCTTGGAGGTAAATTTGTGATGAAATTTTTGATGATTTCTGATATTCATGGTGATTACAGCTCACTTAAGAAAGTCATGGATGTCTATGACCAGGGTGATTTTGACAAGCTTGTCATTTTAGGCGATATTCTCTACCATGGCCCAAGAAATGATTTACCAGAAGGCTATGCGCCAAAGAAATGCATTCCCTTACTCAATGCACATAAGCATGATATTCTCGCTGTTAGAGGGAATTGTGATGCAGAAGTCGATCAGATGGTGCTAGAATTCCCAATGCGTGCAGATTACTTGGAAATGTATGTTGATGGACATCACTTCTATTTAACCCATGGACATCTTTATAATGAAACAAACTTCCCGCACTTAAATGCTGGTGATGTCTATTGTTATGGTCATTTTCATATACCTATCCTAGAAAAAGAAAGTGATTATTTTAAAGTGAATCCTAATTCGATATCCTTGCCTAAAAAAGGAATCCAGTCCTTTATTGTATATGAAGATGAAACATTTAAACTCTATAGCCTAGAGAATGAATTGTTGGATACATTAAATATTGCTGGAAATTAAAAATCCCGTGAAAACGCTTTAAAAGTATGGTATTTTTGAATAAGGGAGGTATACGCTATGACTAAGTATCGTGATATTGCTGATCAGATTCGCAGCAAGATCATAAACGGAGAGTATACCGTTGGCATGAAGCTCCCTTATGAATATATTTTATGTGTGAATTATCGTTGTAATAAAGAAACGATGAAAAAAGCACTGGATATTCTTGTCAAAGAAGGATTGATTATTCGTCGTCGGGGAGCGGGTACATTTGTCAAGGAAACAACACTCCAGGATGGTATCAATAAACAGTTTGAGCGCAGTCTGACAAGACGCTTTCTAGGTAGAAAGACAGTCTCGAGCCAAGTCATTGTCTTTGAGGTGGTGCCGGCAGATCATTTTCTTGCTGAAAAATTGCAGATTGAAGAGGGAGATTTCGTCTATCATATTATTCGTGATCGCTCACTTGATGGAGAACCTTACGTAGAAGAAATCACCTATCTTCCTTTAAATATTGTTCCTCATCTTAAAGTCAACATACTGAATCATTCCTTATATGATTATATTACCCAGGATTTACATTTACGCATACAAAGCTGTCATCTCAATATTACCTCTTCTCTTTCATCATCAATGGAAAGAGATTTCTTAGGCCTTAGCAAGGGAGAACCCTATATTCAGGAAGAACAGACAACATATCTGACAACTGGGGCTATCTTAGAGTATTGTCTTTCCCGCCATCATTATGCACAATATGAATTTTCAACGATTCTTGTCAATCATTAAAGTGTTTGTTAGAATATAAACGTTGTGATTCAAAAAATATAAGGAGTGGAATTTATGGAGAAGGAATTTAAGGTAAGACCTAACTATGCGGTTGGAGTCTTTAATGCAGCAGTTGTCATCATGCTTATCTTTAATCTTTCAAGCTTTATTAATGGACAGCTTACACTAGCATCATTTATGTTCTATGTTGTTTTTACGGCAGTCTTGACTTTCTATTTTGTGGGCTGTCGTCCAGTAAAATATACCGTAAAAGATAAAGAAGTCATTATGCATAGAAGACTGATTCCTGATAAAAAGGTCGATTTAATTCATGCAGAAGTCATTGCCGATCCCGTTTCAAAAATGAGCGATATCGTAACAAGACCTCATGCCATAGAACTATATATGGATGATAAGGCATGCATTAAGTTCTTCCCAATGGATGCAGCAGCATTCACGGGTGCGATTTTAGGGGAAAACAAGCGTATTCATTGTACTGTAAAAGCTTATACAGATATGCATCGTAAGATTGAAAAACGTGAACGTAAACAACGTCGTAAAGAAGAACGCAGAAGAAGAAGCCATATTGAAGAATAGGCTTCTTTTTTTAGACTTCTAGTATTAAAGAGGCATTGTGGCTATACCACATAATTAGGATTGCATCTTATTTATAACACTATTCTATGCTATCAGTTTTAAAGATTTAAGGCTTAGAAATCTCTTTTGTGACATGATTGGAATAATACGTATAAAAAACTTTTTATATTAAAATTCATAAAATATCATGAAATATTCATATATTTTTAAGAATAATCATGTTGTGAGTAATAAAAGTATGGTATTTTTAAGTTAAAACTCATTGACAATTGAAAGGGCTTACCTTACAATATTGTTGTCGAAAATATTTCAAAGGGAGGAAAATTTATGGACGCATTTGCTGACACTTTGGGTCGCGTTGGTGCTTGGTTCGGTCAGAATAAATATTTATCTGCCATCAAGAACGCATTCCAAAACTTCATGCCAGCGACTATTACTGGCGCTGTTGGTGTACTATGGACTAACGTCTTAGTCAACTCCAGCACAGGTTTAGGTAAACTTTGGTCTCCTATCATGGCCTTAGAAGTACTAAACCCTATCTTTTCTGCTATGCAGTATGCAACTATCTCATGTATCACTATTGGTGTAACAATGTTAATCGCATCGGAAATTGCTGAGGCTAACGGTGAAACTGGATCTTATCCAGCTGTTCTTGGATTCATCCTTTGGATGATGGTCACTCCAACTTCATTCACTGCTGGTTCATTATCAACTTCAGTTACATCTGCTGGTGGTAATACAGTTTCAGTAAGCTTAGCTGACTTATTTAATTCTAAAGGTGTAGCTGCTGCTCTTGCCAAAGCTGCAAAAGCAACATTGCCTGCAGGTGATAAGTTAAAAGCTGGTGCTGCTAAGGGTATTACAGTTGATAGCTTTGGTTATCAAGGTATCCTTTCTAACTACACTGCTGCAACTGGTTTATTCACTGGTTTAATTGTTGCCATTGTTGGTATGGAAATCTATAATGCATTCCGTAAGAATGATGCATTAAAGATCAAGATGCCTGAACAGGTTCCACCTGGAGTTGCTAAGGCATTCGAAGTCTTAATTCCTACTGCATTAACTGCAATTGTTGTTGGTGCTGTTGGCTTAGTTGTTCAGTTAGCTACAGGAGCTGAATTAAACGCATTAATCTATAACTTAGTACAGAAGCCATTAGGTAGCATTATCGGTGGTAACATTGTTGCATTAAGCTTCATGTACATCATCATCATGTTATTCTGGTGCGTAGGTATTCATGGTAACAACATGTTAGCTGCTATCAAGGAACCTATCTTAAGACCATTACTTTACGAGAATACTGCTGCTTATACAGCTGGTAAAGAACCACCTAATGTATTCAACTTAACAATGTGTCAGGGCTTCGCTGAATGGGGCGGTTCTGGTGTAACTCTTGGCTTAGTATTCGCTATCTTGATTTTCTCTAGACGTGAAGATAACAGAACAATCGCTGGTATCTCATTAGTTCCAGGTTTATTCAACATCAACGAAACTATGACATTCGGTTTACCATTAGTATTAAACCCAATCTTAGACATCCCATTCATCTTCGCTCCAGTTATCACATTAATTATTGGTTATATCTTAACAATTTCTGGATTCTGTCCTAAAGTTGTCCTTGAAGTTCCATGGACAATGCCACCAGTTCTCTTCATGTTTGTCGCAACAGGTGGTAAGATTATGGGTGCCGTTTCACAGTTGATCGTTATTGCTGTTTCTACATTAGTGTACATTCCATTCTTATTAGCTTACGAACGTACACAGAACAAGCAGTCAGCTGCTGAATAGTATGCTTATTGGAAGAGTGAATTTTCACTCTTCTTTTTTTGATTTATGAAAACTTTGGATTTTTGTATACAAAATATATTTTATCATTATAATAGGGAACAAAAGGAGAATAAGAAAAATGGATATGGATTCTTTACTTGAACAATATGGTTCTTTAACATTCTCGGATGAGGTCTTAAAGGGCCGTATTCCAAAGTCTACTTATAAGGCTTTTCATGAATCATTAGCGAAGGATGAGCCACTCTCAAAGGAAACGGCAACAGTCATTGCCAATGCAATGAAAATCTGGGCTGTTGAACATGGGGCAACTCATTTCACACATTGGTTTACGCCAATGACAGGTCTTACAGCTGAGAAACATGATGCTTTCTTAGAACCTGATGGTGAACATGCGGTGCTTGAATTTAGTGGGAAGACACTACGTAAAGGTGAACCTGACGCATCAAGTTTCCCTAGTGGGGGCTTACGTGCAACATTTGAAGCAAGAGGCTATACGTCATGGGATTGTACATCACCAGCTTTTGTGAAGAATGGGTCACTGTATATTCCAACCCTCTTTTGTTCCTATACAGGTGAGGCGCTTGATGAAAAAACGCCACTCTTAAGATCATTAGAAGCATTGAATCGTTCAGCATTACGTCTCATGCCAGCACTTGGCCTGGATGATGTGAAACATGTCAATGCATCAGTCGGAGCAGAACAGGAATATTTCCTCGTCCCTGATGAATATTATCAGAAACGTATTGACTTAAAGCTCACAGGTCGTACGCTCTACGGTGAAATGGCACCTAAGGGACAGGAATTAGGGGATCATTATTTTGGTTCTATTAAACGTAAAGTTGGTGCCTTTATGAAGGAATTAGACCAGGAGTTATGGAAGTATGGCATTCCCTCAAAGACTAAGCATAACGAAGTCGCACCTGCCCAGCATGAGGTTGCTTGTGTTTATGCGGCATGTAATATCACTGCTGACAATAACCATCTCTTGATGCAGTTAGCCCAGGATATTGCGAAAAAGCATGGCTTAAGATGCTTATTGCATGAAAAACCATTTGATGGTGTCAATGGCTCAGGTAAGCACAACAACTGGTCCATTACGACGGATACAGGTGTCAATCTCTTTAATCCAGGAAAGGATCCATTACATAACTTACCATTCCTCGCTACATTGGCATGTACGATTAAAGGTGTTGATGAATATGCGGAATTATTAAGACTTTCGGCAGCAAGTGCTGGTAATGACCATCGTCTAGGTGCTGATGAAGCTCCACCTGCCATCGTTTCGATGTTCTTAGGAGATGACCTGGATGCGGTTGTCAACCACATCATTCGTCATGAAGATGCGAAAGAAGAAAGCCATGAAAGATTCCAGACAGGTGTCTCTGTCATTCCAACATTCTCAAAAGATACAACTGATCGTAATAGAACATCCCCATTTGCCTTTACAGGTAATAAGTTTGAATTCCGTGCAGTCGGCAGTGCCCAATCAATTTCAAGTGCCAACACTGTTCTTAATACAATGATGGCTCAGGAAATGGATGAAATGTGTAATCGTATTGAAGCTGGGGAAGATATCATGGATGTCATTCGTTCATTCTTTAAAGAACACCAGCGTATTATCTTCAATGGTGATGGTTATTCAGAAGCATGGCAAGAAGAAGCTATGCGTAGAGGCTTACCAAACAATCGCAATACGGTTGATGCCGTAAGATGTTTAAACGAAGAACGCTATATCCAGCTCTTTGAAAAGCAGGGGGTCTATACACGTACAGAAATTGCTTCGCGCTATGATATTCGTTTGGACAATTATGTGAAAACCATTCAGGTCGAAGCATTAACTGCTAAACGTATGGCGCAGAATCAGCTTTATCCAGCTGTATTACGTTATATTGGTCAGATCAGTGAAGATTGCAGTGGCTTAAAGAATAATGGTATTGATAATGACTTCTTAGTTGATGATCTGAGAAATCTTGCGGATGGCGCAAGAAAGATGAAAGAAGAAATGCAGACCTTAGATCAGGCAATTGTAAAAGCACAGAGTCTTGTTAATCGCGAAAAGATGGAAGAAGCAGTGGCATGGCGTGATGAAGTTCTCCCTGCCATGAATGCTTTACGTGCGACAACTGATCATCTTGAAACAATGGTTGCTGATGGGAACTGGCCAATTCCAACATATACTGATTTATTATTTGGTATCTAAAATAGAAAAAGGAGCATGTCTCCTTTTTTTTTAGGTGTGAGTTTGATATAATTAGTAATACGTTAGGGGGTAATGCGTATGAGAATCAGGTTATATAATCGAATGGATTTAGATGATGTCTTAAAGTTATATTATGATACAGTTCATTCTGTCTGTGCGCAGGATTATTCTCTTGAAGAACTTGATGCCATGGCACCAGAGAAGCCCAATATCTATCATTGGGAAACATCCTTAGAAAAGAACCATACGATTGTGGCTGTTAATGATGAAGATGAGATTATTGGCTTTGGAAATATTGGGCAGACAGGTTTCTTAGATCGTTTATATGTTGATAAGGACTATCTGCATCAAGGTGTGGCAAGTGCACTTGTGAAGCATCTAGAAAATTATGCAAAGGTCAATGGCAACAATATTATTGATACGATCTCAACGATTTCATCAGAAGACTTCTTTAAGAAGTTAGGATATAAGACTCTTAGTGAAGATATTAGTGAACTAAGAGGGGAAAGAATAGTGGGGTATGCAATGGAAAAGAAGCTCTAAGCTTCTTTTTAAATGTTATGAAGAAATTACGATATTATTTACCATCAATTTGTATATTGGTGATGATTTTTGGCTTTTCTAGCCAGAATGGCCATCAATCCGGTTCATTGTCAGAGGCCATCTATTATAGCCTGAATGCCTTGATCACATTGCCATTTTCTAAAGACAGCATGGTCTTTGTAATCCGTAAGTGTGCTCATATGACGGAGTTTGGCTTACTGGCTTTATCACTCTATTATGGCATGGCTAAGAATGGCCATACCAAGCTATTCGTTAAAGCGCTCTTATTGACATTTGTCTTTGCCTGCACGGATGAATTTCATCAGCTCTTTATTGCCGGAAGGGCAGGACAATTTAGAGATGTTCTTATTGATACTACGGGTGGATTGCTCTTTTTATCCCTTTTACAATTGATCAGATATCAAAAAGGATCGAACTCTTAATGAGCTCGATCCTTTTTTAATGACGTTTATTTTTATTGAAGTTGATTAAGCAGCCAGCTTTCACAATTTCACGTTCATCATGGGTCATATCCTGAATATAAAGCTTGATTTCTTGAGCTTTACCATTCTTGATGACATAGGCTTTAATATGACTTAAGTCACCATCAAGGATTGTTCTGATATGAGGGACGTAGATATAATCATCGACATCTAATACATCAGCTGATCCATCAAGATGGAAAGGAATCATACCCCAGTTCATACAGTTAGAGCGATAGCGCTTTGTGGCATATTCTTGTGTAATATTCGCAAGTCCACCAAGAACACGCTGACAGCTTGCGGCCTGTTCTCGCGCACTGCCATCTCCTGGCTTGTTGGCATAAAGGACAGAACCAATTTCGACATCCAATGGATTGACATCATCAATCGTCTTGATGACATCAAAGACATCTTTAAGTTCAGGGGCGATTTCACCTTTTTTACGTAAGTCTTCAAGATCACGAATAGCTTTGGCATGTGGGACATATTCTGGATCACGACGGCTTAATGTGAATTCGGCTAAGCCAAGTGGATTAGAACGATAGGAAGATGTTTCACCACTAGGAATAAGTTCATCGGTTGTAGTGACATCGTCTTCGATCTTGCTGGCAACCTTAAGAAGAATATTCTCGCTTAAAGCTTCCTGTTCTGGCCAGTCTTTGATATTGGGACCAAAACGTAGCGGTGACTCTTCGTGGGCTTTTTTAAAGCCATTGTAGACACGTGCCTTGTATGAACGATCATCATAATTATATTCTGGAACATCTCCCCAACAATCCAGGTGTTCTGCACTTGTCAGAATACCACCATTGGCTGCTGTTGCGGCAATGCTTCTTGCATCCATTAAGGCAACTGCACTCATCTGGCCGGCACCAGGCTTACTGCCTTCACGGTTTGGGAAGTTACGTGTTGTATGACGGATGGAAAGGGCATTGTTGGCAGGGGTATCACCGGCACCAAAACATGGCCCACAGAAAGCACTACGAATAATAGCGCCCGTATCCATAAGATCGGCAAGAAGCCCTTTACGGTCTAAGTCCGTATAGACTGGCTGGCTTGATGGATAGACAGATAAATAGAATTCATCATTGCCAATACTCTTACCCTTTAAGGCATGAGCTGCTTCAACGACATTTGTATAATTCCCACCAGCACATCCGGCAATCACACCTTGCTGGACCTGAAGCTTGCCATCAGGCGTAATCTTGTCCTTGAGGGTGAAGTGTGCACGGCCACCGGAAATACGCGCTGCTTCTTTTTCTGTCTGATCAAGAATTTCTTCGAGATTTTCATTAAGTTCATCAATCGTATAGGCATTTGATGGATGGAAAGGCAATGCAATCATTGGTTTGATTTCATCAAGATGCACAACAACACAACCATCATAATAAGCAATATGAGCAGGGTTTAATTCCTGATAATCATCTTCACGATGGTGTTTTTTTAAGAAGCTCTTTGTATCTTCATCAGTACGCCATATAGAAGAGAGACATGTTGTTTCAGTGGTCATAACATCAACGCCATTACGATAATCCGTTGTCATAGAAGAGACACCAGGACCAATAAATTCCATCACCTTGTTTTTCACATAGCCATTCTTGAAGACTTCACGAATAATAGCTAAGGCAACATCATGTGGACCTACCCATGGCTTAGGGGCACCATCTAGATAGATGGCTACAACACCAGGATAAGCAACATCATAGGTATCTTCTAGTAACTGTTTGACAAGCTCACCACCACCTTCACCAATAGCCATTGTGCCTAATGCACCATAACGGGTATGGGAATCAGAACCAAGAATCATCTTGCCACAACCGGCAAAGTTTTCACGCATATACTGGTGAATAACGGCAATATGGGGAGGTACATAAATACCACCATATTTCTTAGCCGCACTTAAGCCAAAGAGATGGTCATCATCATTAATTGTGCCACCAACAGCACATAAAGAGTTATGACAACATGTCATGACATAAGGAAGAGGGAATTTTTCCATTCCTGATGCACGAGCTGTCTGAATAATACCGACATAGGTAATATCATGTGAAGCCATCGCATCAAACTTAATCTTTAAGTTCTTGTCATCACCACTCGTATTATGCTTCGATAAAATGGAGTAGGCAATGGTTCCTTTGCGTGCTTCTTCTTTATTAAGAGGTTGCTGATAATTAACAACTTCATCTTCACTTATAATTGTCTTGCCATCGACAATAAAAACACCTTGATCATATAGCTTCATTTTGACACCTCCAAATTGTATACAATTATACTATATGCATATCTTATACGAAAGAGGTTTTGATGTCCATTGTTTTGTTTTGGAATATGAAAAAAGACCTGCTGATACAGGCCTAAGAATTCAGCTCTTCCCATTCTTCCATCAGAGCTTCTAGTTTTTGATTGCATTCTTCGATTTCATTGGTGAGATCGTTGTAACGCTGATAGTCATTTAGGACATCTTCATTGTTAAGAAGTTCAGTCTTATTGTTGATGTCTTCTTCAAGTTGGGAAATATCTCTTTCTAGAGATTTGATTTTATTCTTGGTTTTACGATCCATCGCTAGCTCAGTCTTGACTTGTGTAGTTTGATTATTCTTGACTGTTTCCTGATGATCAATACGATGTTCAAGATAGTAGGCATAATCGCCTTTATATTCTTTAATACCATGCGTAGACATATCGAGAATACGGGTTGCGATTTTATTGATGAAATAACGGTCGTGGGAAATAAAGAGAATTGTGCCTGGAAAATCCAATAGTGCATCTTCTAACACTTCCTTGGATTGGATGTCGAGGTGGTTTGTCGGTTCATCAAGAATGAGGAAGTTATCTTTATGAAGTAAGAGCTTCATAAGGACAATACGTCCCTTTTCGCCACCGGATAAGACATCGATGGTCTTAAAGACATCATCCCCTCTAAAGAGGAATGTGGCACAGATATTTCTGATTTCGGTATTATTCATCTGGGGATAGCTATCATGGATTTCATCAAAGATGGTATTAGCTGGATTAAGGGACATTTGTTCCTGATCATAGTAACCAATCATCACTTTTACACCAATCTTAATCTTACCAGCTGTCGGATGGTAGTCATTGAGAATAAGATGGAAGAGGGTCGTCTTGCCAATGCCATTAGGACCAAGTAAGCCAACACGTTCATTCTTTTTGATATCGAAAGAAATATGATCAAATAAAGGATGATCAAAAGCCATCGCTAGATCAGTGACTTTAAGGACATCAAACCCACTTTCGACTTCTGGAGAGAATTGTAAGCGGATATTGGCAGGAAGGGCATCAGGACGTTCGAGATGTTCCATTTTTGCAAGTGCTTTCTCTTTGCTTTCAGCACGTTTGATACTCTTTTCGCGGTTGAAGGCTTTTAAGGTATCGATGGATTCCTGCATGCGCTTTATTTCTTTCTGGTTGTTGAGGTAATGCTTCAGTTCAACATCACGATTATGCTTCTTAATGCGGGCATATTCCTCATAATGACATTTATAGATGGTTGAACGGCCATTCTCAATCTCCATAATACTTGTTGTAACCTGATCAATAAAGTAACGGTCATGCGATACGACAATGACGGCCTTGCTGTAGTTTTTAAGATAGCCTTCTAGCCATTCAATGCTTTCAAGATCGAGATGGTTTGTTGGTTCATCCAACAATAATAAGTCAGGCTCACTTAGAAGGAGTTGTCCAAGGGCAATTCTTGTTTTCTGGCCACCTGATAATATGCCCATTGGCTTATGCCACATGTTTTCCTCAAAGCCTAAGCCATTTAGAATCCCTTTGATATTGGATTCCATGGCATAGCCACCTTCATCATTGAAGCGTGCTTGCAGCTTGTCATATTCATTCATGACAGCTTCAAAATGCTCACTATCACCCATCTGCATTTCGAGTTCACGCATGCGTTTTTCTATTTGTATTAAGTTTTTAAAAGGCTCTTCTAAAGTTTCATAGATACCTTTATCGAGGTCAAAGCGATGTTCCTGGGATAAGTAACCAATTTTGACATCATTGGGAATGCTTAAAGTCCCACTATCATAAGACTCATTATTTTGAATAATACGTAAAAGTGTGGATTTACCAGCTCCATTGACGCCAATGATAGCCATCTTGTCATGGTCATCCATCATAAAGGTAATATCCTTTAAAACATCCTTACCATCAAAGGTCTTTGTAAGAGAAGAACAACTTATAATCATTTCTCATCACCGTCAGTTATCATAACATAAATAGATGTAATGAACTATGTTTTTCTTCTTTATTGCTTATTTGTAAGGATTAAGGAAATTTTTATCATAAATGTGAAAACTTTCGCATAGCACAAATAAGTATGATATAATGGGCATAAAGTAAATTAAAGGAAGGGTAATAATATGAGTAGACTTTCTATTGTGACAAAAGACCGTGCTGAAGAAACGGTCGAAGAGCTCTACAAAGATCTTGAGCGACGTATTCAGGCCTCGCAACCAGGTCTTTGTCCTGTTGATTTAGCGGCTTCATTTCTCAATATGTGCCATGCCCAGTCATGTGGGAAATGTACGCCATGTCGTGTTGGCTTGGGACAGCTTGAATCACTCATTCATCAAGTCCTTGATGGTGATGCTAGTGAAACAACACTCAAACTTATTGAAACTACAGCACAATCTATTTATACAACAGCTGACTGTGCGATTGGTTCAGAAGCCGCTCGAATGGTTTTAAAGGGGGTTCGTGGCTTTAGGGATGACTATCTGGAACATATTCATCATGGTCGTTGTCTGAATGTCCAGAATCAGCCTGTGCCATGTGTAGCCCAATGTCCAGCCCATGTTGATATTCCGGGTTATATTTCATTAGTTCATGATGGTCGTTATAATGATGCGGTTATGCTTATTCGTAAGGATAATCCATTCCCATCAGTATGTGGTCTCATTTGTGAACATCCATGTGAAGTACGTTGTCGTCGTACGATGGTTGATGATCCTATTAATATTCGTGGCTTAAAGCGTTTTGCCTGTGATCATGAAGATCATCTTCCTACTTTCAAGAAATATGATGCGACACATAAGAAGGTCGGCATTATTGGTGGTGGACCTAGTGGTTTATCTGCTGCCTTCTATTTAAGCATCATGGGGCATGATGTCACTGTGTTCGAACAGCGTCATCGTTTAGGCGGGATGTTGCGTTATGGCATACCAGCCTACCGTTTACCTCGTGAAGCTTTGGATCATGAAATCGATGTCCTTAAAACAACGGGCTTTAAGACAAAGACGGATGTTTCTATTGGCAAGGATATCTCTTTGGCAGAACTTGAAAAAGACTTTGATGCGCTCTATGTTTCGATTGGTGCCCATAATGATCGTAAAATTGGTATTGAGGGTGAAGATGCCAATGGTGTCATGAGTGCCGTTGAAATGCTGAGAGAAATTGGTGATGATCATATGCCTGATTTTTCTTCCCAGCGTATTTGTGTCATTGGCGGTGGTAATGTCGCCATGGACGTTGCCCGTTCATCAATTCGTTTAGGCGCTAAATCCGTCCAGATTATTTATCGTCGTAGGCAGACAGATATGACAGCTTTGCCAGAAGAAGTTGAAGGTGCGATTGCCGATGGTTGTGAAATCATGGAACTTTATGCGCCTGGACGTATTGAGAAAGATGCCAATAATAATGTCACAGCCTTTATTGCCGTGCCACAGATTGTCGGTGCTATTAAATGGGGACGTCCAACACCAGTAAAAGCCAATCAGGAAGAATTACGTATTCCTTGCGATAAAGTCATTGTCGCAATTGGTCAGGGTATTGATTCACAAAGCTTTGGTGATTTTGGTATTCCTATTGAAAGAGGACGTTTGCAGGCCTTTGATACAAGTGAAGTCAAAAACAAGGCTGGTATTTTTGCCGGTGGGGATTGTGTAACTGGTCCAGCAACGGTTATTAGAGCGATTGCGGCAGGTAAGGTGGCTGCTGCCAATATCGATGAATATTTAGGCTATGAACATGAAATCAATTCTTCAGTTGATATTCCTCGTATTCGCTTTGATGATCATCAGCCATGCGGTCGAGTCAATATGAAAGAACGTCCAGCCTCAGAGCGTATTCATGACTTTAAGCTCATGGAATGTGGTATGACTGAAGAAGAGGCATTACAGGAATCAAGCCGCTGTCTTCATTGTGATCACTTCGGGTACGGAATTTTTAAAGGGGGACGTGAGGCCAAATGGTAAATAATGTAAGAATATGGATTGATGGCCATAGTTATCATGTGCCAGAAAGAACGACAATTTTAGATGCTGCCAAGATGGCAGGTATTCAGATACCTACTCTTTGTTATTGGAAGGGGCTCAATGAAATCGGCGCATGCCGTGTCTGTGTGGTTGAGGTAGAAGGCTATGAACGTCTCTTTACCGCCTGCAATAATACCGTTGATGAAGGGATGGTCATCTGGACGAATTCGAAAAAGGTCAGAGAAGCACGTATTGTCAATGTGCAGCTCATACTTTCCCAGCATAATGCCAACTGTACAATGTGCACACGTTCAGGCAACTGCTCGCTCCAGAAAGTTGCCAATGATTTAGGCATTATGGATAGTCCTTATAAAAAAGACATCCCTGCGCAAAAGGGCAATCCTAACTTCCCGCTCATTCGTGATTATACAAAATGTATCAAATGTATGCGTTGTATTCAGGTTTGTGATAAAATTCAGAATTCTCATATCTGGGATGTTGTCAATACAGGCTCACGTACAACGGTTGATGTGCGTGATGTCTATTCGCTTGAAGATTCCAAATGTGCATTATGCGGCCAGTGTATTACCCATTGTCCTGTTAATGCCTTGCATGAACGTGATGATACTGATCGCGTTTATGAAGCTATTGATGACCCAAAGAAAGTTGTCATTGCTCAGATTGCCCCATCCATTCGTACAGCCTGGGGTGAAGAATTTGGCTTATCGCCCGATGTTGCGACAGTGGAACGCTTAGCAGAAGCACTCCATATGATTGGCTTTGATTTTATTCTCGATACGGACTTTTCTGCCGATCTGACAATCATGGAAGAAGCCAGTGAATTCTTAGATCACTTACAACATCCTACTGATCATAAATTCCCAATGTTTACATCATGTTGTCCTGGCTGGGTACGCTTTGTGAAAGCCCATTATCCAGAATTTGTCGACCAGCTTTCGACTTCTAAATCGCCACAGCAGATGTTTGGGGCGATTGCGAAGTCCTACTATGCGAAGTTGTTGCAGGTGGAACCTGAGAATATCTATAGTGTTTCCATCATGCCTTGTCTCGCCAAAAAACAAGAATGTGATATTCCAGTTATGAATGATGCTTGTGGGAATCCTGATGTGGATGTTGTCTTAACGACAAGAGAAGTGAACCGCATGATTCGTCGTGCTTATATCATTCCTAGTGAAATCAAAGAACGTGCTCTTGACATGCCTTTAGGGCTTGGCTCAGGTGCTGGTAATATCTTTGGGGCTACGGGTGGTGTTATGGAAGCAGCTTTGCGTACAGCCTATCATTTTGCGACTGGTCATAATCCTGATCCCGATGCTTTTAGGGAAGTACGAGGGATGGAAGGCTGGAAAGAGAAAGTCTTTGATATGGACGGAACAAGTGTCAAGGTTGCCGTTGCCAATGGCTTAGGCAATGCTTCAAGACTGCTTGATGCTCTTAAGGCTGGCAAAGTAAGTTATGACTTTGTTGAAGTCATGGCTTGTCCTGGTGGTTGTGTCGGTGGTGGCGGTCAGCCTATTCATGATGGCAAGTTTGAAGCGCCAGAACGTGCTGGTGTCCTCTATCGTCAGGATGCCAAGAATGTCATTCGCTTCTCCCATGAAAATCCATCCATCAAAGAAGTCTATCAGGAATTCTTAGGCCAGCCTAATAGTGAAAGAGCCCATCACTTATTACATACTGATCATCATGCCTGGAAAATGCCTGGTGAGAAATAATGATTTCTAAGTCAAAGAAGGAAAGCTTCTTTGGCTTTTCTTTTGGGGTGTTAGGCGTGTTAATGGGGAAAGAGTATGGTATAATGAAAAAGCTTACAAAAAAGGCATGAGAAAGGAGCTGTCATTATGTTGAAAATTGCTGTCTATGGCAAGGGTGGTATTGGTAAATCAACCATGACAAGTCATTTGTCTGCGGCTTTCGCAACGCTAGGCAAAAGGGTGATTCAGATTGGCTGTGATCCTAAAGCCGATTCAACCATCAGTCTGCTTCATGGCGAACCATTAAAACCGGTGATGGAATATTTGCGTGAAGATCAGGAACCACAATCAATTGAAGAAATCTCGAAAGTGGGATTTGGCAATATATTATGTATTGAAACAGGGGGACCAACACCAGGACTTGGTTGTGCTGGTAGAGGTATTATTGCGACCTTTAATTTATTAGAAGACTTGGATTTATTTGAAGAATATCAACCCGATGTGGTGATGTATGACGTCTTGGGAGATGTTGTCTGTGGTGGTTTTGCGGCACCTATTAGAGAAGGCTATGCCAAGGATGTCATTATTGTCACAAGTGGTGAAAAGATGGCTCTTTATGCCGCTAATAATATTCAGAGTGCGGTGAAGAACTTTGCTGATCGTGGCTATGCCCAGGTTAAGGGGATCTTGTTGAACCACCGTAATGTGGAAAATGAGACTGAGAAGGTTGAAGCATTTGCTCAAGAGAATGATTTGAAGATTATTGGGGAAATTCCTCGCAGCAATGATATCAATCGTTATGAAGAGATGGGCATGACAACGATTGAAGGGGATATCAATCTTGAAGTCAGCCAGAAGTTTATAGAACTGGCAAAGAAGTTGTTGGAAGATGAAAGCTAAATATTTTAAGGCGAGTGAGCTTGCGAAGCGACAAGACATCCCCGATATCTTTCAGACCAATAACCATCTCATTTATTCTTCACCAGCCACATTAGCCTATAATTCCCCAGGGGCGCAGGGCTTTGGCGTGAAACGTGCTGGCTTAAGCGTCCCAGAAAGTGTCATGTTGATTGTTTCCCCAGGATGCTGCGGGCGCAATACTTCCGCCATTACGACAAATGATGACTATAAGCATCGCTATTTCTACTATCTTATGGATGAGACAGATATTGTGACAGGACGTCATCTTGCCCATATTCCTCAAGCTGTCAAGGAAGTTGTCGAAAGTCTTGAAGTGAAGCCCAAAGTTGTGATGATTTGTATTACCTGCGTTGATGCATTGCTTGGGACGGATATGGAAAGAGTCTGTCGGAAATGTGAAGCGCTGGTACCTGGCGTGAAAGTCAAGCCTTGTTATATGTATGCATTGACGAGGGAAGGTAGAAAACCACCAATGGTCCATGTCAGAGAGTCCATCTATTCTTTATTAGAAAAGAAAAAGCGTCATGCCCGTCATGTGAATTTACTTGGCTTCTTTGCCCCATTAAATGATCAAAGTGAGCTTTATTGTTATTTAGGACAACTCGGTATCACAAAAATCAATGAGATTTCGCGAATGAAGACGTATGAAGAATTTGAAGAAATGGCTTGTGCCAATTTCAATCTCATTCTCCATCCCGAAGCACGCGCAGCCGCAAGCGACTTAGAAGAGCGCTTAGGCATTGGTTCAATTGAGCTTTCACGTTTTTACGACTTAGAAAGTATTCATCATCAATATCAAGCTTTCTTTCAAGTCTTTCAAAAAACAATTGATGACCAGCAGGACTACCAGAACGCCCTTAAAGCTTATGAAAGCTTACCCCATACCTTGCATTTTGCGATTGGTGAAACTCTGAATGCCGATAGCTTTGAATTAGCCTACGCTTTGTTGAAACAGGGCTTTCATGTCTCAGCAATCTATGCCACATATGGCCAACATGCAGCCTATTATGTCAAAGAGATTGCGAAAATGTCACCGGACACAAGAATCTACTGTAATAATGAACCAAGCATGCTTTATTATGATATGTCGAATATCACTGTTGACATCACACTAGGCAAAGATGCTGCCTACTATCATCCGCATGCCAGACATGTCTTCTTTAATGAAGATATTCAGCCCTATGGCTATCAGGGTGTGATCGACTTATGTACAAAGATTGGAGGCGTACTATGAAAGGACTGAGAAAATATCTGACGCCCTTTGCCCCCGACCAGTCAGGTGCCGTCAGTGTCCTTTATGAACTTGGTGGCCTGACTGTTATTATTGATGCTGGAGGCTGTACGGGCAATGTCTGTGGCTTTGATGAACCGCGCTGGTTTGACAAGCGTTCGGCTATCTTTTCAGCAGGACTGCGTGATATGGATGCGATTCTTGGTAGGGATGATGCCTTGATTCAAAAGATTGTTGATATCAGTGATGCATTTGAGGCTAACTTTGTGGCCTTGGTAGGAACACCAGTGCCAGCAGTCATTGCCACGGATTATCAGGGCATTTGTCATATTCTTGAGAAGAAGATTCATAAACCGGTCATCTATGTCCCTACAACAGGTGTTGGCTTATATGATGAAGGTATGGAGATGGCTTACTTAGCCTTATTTGAGAAATTTGCCAACAACAAACCTACCTCACATACAGAAGCTATTCTTGGTGTGACACCTTTAGATTTTACGCATGCATTTTCTTTACCAACATTCAATAACTTTGAAGATTTTGGTTGTGTAGGTTCTTTAAAAAAGCTCTATGTCGCTTCACCGGCTGCCTTAAAAGCCGCCAAACGACTACATAATCGTTATGGAATAGATTATGAAGTGAGAATACCGGGCTTGTCTCTCGATATACATGATGTCCATCATATTCTTTTTATTGGCCAGCAGGTTATTGGTCATACATTAAGACAGCAGCTTGCCATTCCTTTTGATATTGCTTCCTTCTTTATGATGAAACCAACTTTAAGAGAAAAGGGTGATGTACATCTTATTGAGGAAGATGATTTAATTGAACTTGTGAAAAAGAATGATTATGACATGATTATTGGTGATCCTATCTTTAAAGACATGCTTCAGGATTACCAAGGGCAATATCTTGAACTGATTCATTTTGCCGTATCGGGAAGGCGTGATTTTTCATGACAACAGAATGTCTTCGTGTCTTTGGTATCGTACAGGGCGTTGGCTTTCGTCCTACGGTCGCTAGACATGCTTCAACTTGCGATATTAAAGGCACTGTTTCCAATAAAGGCCCTTATGTCGAAATCTATGCTCAGGGGAGTGAAGAGCAGGTAGCTCATTTCAAGGAACTCTTAGAAAAAAAGCCCCCACAACGTTCAACAATCCTCAAGATTACAAGTCAGAAAGTGATTGCTCCAGTCTTTGAAGATTTTCAAATCATTCAAAGCGAAAAGACAAAGGGAGAAATCTTTATATCTCCTGATATTGCGACATGTGAGACATGCCGTCAAGAACTCTATGATCCAAGTAATCGTCGCTATCTTCATCCTTTCATTAACTGTACATCATGTGGTCCCCGTTTAACGATTCTTGAAGGTTTGCCCTATGATCGTGAACGCACAAGCATGAAAGTATTCCCCATGTGTCCAACATGCGAAAAGGAATATCATGATCCTACAAGCAGACGTTATGATGCACAACCGGTATGCTGCAATGAATGTGGTCCTGAAGTCTATCTATTAGATGAAAACATGAAAGGACATGAAGCCATCAGTCATGCTCGTCAACTGCTTCATGATGGCAAGATTGTGGCTATCAAAGGAATTGGTGGTTATCATCTTGCCGTTGATGCGACAAATGAAGAAGCTGTCAAAAGACTGCGTGAGCGCAAGCATCGTCCTTTTAAGCCCTTTGCGGTTATGGCAAAAGATATCACTGTTGTCGAACGCGAATGTGTAGTGGAAAATGAGACAGTGAGAGATTTACTGACGGGACATCAGAAACCCATCATTCTTTTGCCAAAGAAGCAAGGTCTTATCGCATTAAGCGTTGCCCCTGACAATCCCAATATTGGCATTATGTTGCCTTATGCACCGTTACAGATGTTGCTTTTTGATTATGATGATGGCATAAAAATGCCCGATGTCCTTGTGATGACAAGTGCCAATGACTCTGGTGCACCTATTACCCGTGATGAGGAGGGCGCTCGCAAAGAGTTAGCTGGTCTATGTGATGCCATTCTTTCGCATAATCGTAAGATACGTGTACGCTGTGATGATAGTGTTGTGGATTTCTATCAAGGAGAACCTTATATGATCAGGCGATCAAGAGGCTATGCCCCATTACCTATTATGACAACCCATCCCTATCAGGGACATGTGATTGGTATTGGTGGGGAATTGAAGAATACATTCTGTATTGGGCGTGATAACTTATTCTATCCATCAGCCTATATTGGTGATTTAGGGGATATACGTAGTGTTGAAGCGCTCAAGGAATCATTGAAGCTGATGTCTTCACTTTTAGAAGTGGAGCCACAAATTGTCTGTCATGATCTTCATCCCCGCTATAATGCGACGATGGTGGCCAAGGAGTTAGGAATCAGAAGTGTTGGCATTCAACATCACTATGCCCATATTCTTTCCTGCATGGCGGAAAATGACTGGCATGATCAAGTCATTGGGGTGTCCTTTGATGGGACAGGGTATGGCCTAGATGGATCGATCTGGGGTGGCGAGATTCTTGTCTGTGACTTGGATGACTTCACGCGTGAAGCACATATTGCGCCTTTCTTGCAGATCGGTGGCGATCTGTCAGCGAAAGAGGGCTGGCGTATTGCCGCTTCAATGATCTATGATCTTTTTGATGATGGTGAAAATGTGATTGACAAGTTAGCTCTTTGTGATAAACAAAATGCCCATGTTCTTAAAGTCATGCATGATAAAAAGCTGAATGCCATCAAATCGACAAGTGCAGGACGCTTATTTGATGCTGTCAGTGCTATTTTGAATTTAACGCTGATATCTTCTTTTGAAGGGGAAGGAGCAATGCGTTTACAAGCAAAAGCTTATCAAGCAAAACATATCATCGATTCCAAAGAATGGCCTTGTTCACAATCCCATATCCTCCCAACCAATCAGCTTGTCAAAGATATCGTTGAAAGAAGACTCAATCATGAAGATGTTGCTGATCTGGCTTATTATTTCCACCAGGAACTAGCCCATATGATTGTTACAAGTGTTGACAGCATTCATCAAGAAACAGGAATTAAGACAGTTGCCTTAAGTGGTGGTGTTTTCCAAAATAAATTATTACTTGAGCTATGTGAAAAAGGCTTAAAAGAAAAGAATCTTCAAGTGATCAGACATCACTTGATTCCACCTAATGATGGTGGCTTATGTGTAGGACAGGCTCTCTATGCGAGTCGTCTTTTAGAAAAAGAAAAGAGGTAATCAATATGTGTGTAGGTATTAGCGCAAAAGTTATTCAGATGAAAGGTGATGTTGCGATTGTCGATGCAACAGGAGCTAAACGTTCCGTTTCGGCTGAACTTTTGGATGATTTAAAGCCAGGTGATTATGTCATGGTGCATGCTGGAGCAGCGATTGCCAAGATTACCGATGATGATGAAAATGAATCAAAGAGTTTAATGGAGGAACTGTTAGGTGAATAAGGAAGCATTAGAGATTATTCAAAGCTATCAAGGACCGCAAATACGTATTATGGAAGTATGTGGGACACATACGCATGAAATCTTTAAGCTCGGTATTCGTAATATATTACCTGATAGTATTGATCTTATTTCTGGCCCAGGCTGTCCTGTCTGTGTGACACCCATTGATTTTATTGATGAGGCAATCATGCTGGCACTTGAGAAGGGCTGTACAATTACGACATTTGGTGACTTAGTGCGTGTACCAGGGACAAAGCTTTCATTAGCCCAGGCTAGAGCTAGAGGCGCTAAGGTCAAGGTTGTCTACTCGCCTCTTGATGCCGTTGAATATGCGAAAAAGCATCAGGATGAACAGGTTGTTTTCTTGTCCATTGGCTTTGAAACAACAACGCCTAGTGATGTTCTGACCATCAAGGAAGCAAAAGATCTCACCAACTTCTCATTATTAACCGCAAATAAGACCATGCCAATGGCTTATGAAGCAATGAAAGATTCCTGTGATGCTTTTCTTTATCCTGGTCATGTCCATGCGATTATTGGCACCAAGATCTGTGAAGAGATGCGTGATCAGGAAGGTGTGAGTGGTGTTGTGGCAGGATTTACGGCCAGTGAATTGTTGACGGCGATTGCGATTATTGTCAAAAAAGTGCAGCAGGGACAGCCTTTCTTTGTGAATGCCTATCCCCGTGTTGTCAAAAGCGAAGGTTCATTAAAAGCCCAGGATATTATTTATACTTATATGGAACCATGTGATGCTTCATGGCGTGGGATTGGCAAAATTGCCCATTCAGGCTTACAGCTCAAAGATGCCTACAAAGCTTATGATGCCCGTAAGGTTTATGATTTACCTGCCATCAAAGGCAAAGACAATCCAGCCTGCCGTTGCGGTGAGGTGCTGCGTGGGGCATGTAAGCCATATGACTGTCCAGTCTTTGGTAAGGGCTGTACACCCGATCATCCTATTGGCGCCTGCATGGTTTCTAGCGAAGGGACATGTTCGGCATATTATCTTTATGGAGGGTTAAAGGAATGGAAAAAGTAACATTAGCACATGGTTCAGGTGGTCAGGCGACTGCTGAGCTTATTGATAAGGTTTTTAAGCATCATCTCAATAATGAATACTTTACAGCTGATGATGCCTCAGTATTGCCCAATCCGCAGGCGACATTGGCAATGAGTACGGATGGCTTTATTGTTTCTCCGCCTTTCTTTAATGGGGGCAATATTGGCAAGCTATCGATATGTGGTACAGTTAATGATTTGGCTTGTATGGGTGCTAAGCCACTTTATATGACATGTGCCTTTGTGATTGAAGAAGGCTTTGATATGGATCAACTAGAAGAGATTGTTGCTTCAATGGAAAAGTGCGCTAAGGAAGTTGGGGTCAAGATTGTAGCAGGTGATACAAAGGTTGCTGGAAAAGGCCAGGTTGACCAGGTCTTTATTACGACAACAGGTGTTGGGGCGATTAAAGATGGCATTAAGACATCAGGAGCCTACGCTAAGGCGGGAGATGCCATTATTGTCACAGGCGATATTGGAAGACATGGCACATGCATTCTTTTAGAGCGTGATGATTATGGCATAGAAGCCAATGTAAGCAGTGATTGTGCACCATTATGGAATGCAGTCGATGCCTTAACAGATAAAGTCAAGGATGTGCATGTCATTCGTGATGCCACAAGAGGTGGTGTTGGCACAGTGCTTTATGAAATCGCTAGAGAAGCGAATGTTGGAATCAAGCTTGAAAACAAGAAGATTCCTGTCGCTGAAGAAGTCAGGGGTGTCACAGGCATGCTAGGTCTTGATCCTCTCTATTTAGCTTGTGAAGGACGCATGGTGATCGTTGTTCCTGCTTGTGAAGCTGATCAAACACTTCAAATACTCCACCAAAGCAAGCATACAGAAAATGCTGCACTGATTGGCTATGTCACTGATGAACATCCAGGTCATGTCACAATTACGACAGAAATTGGCAGTGAGACACTCTTGCCACCACCGGGCAACGAACTCTTGCCAAGAATATGTTAGGGAGTGCTTCTATGAAGATGTCCTTACCTATTTCAGAGGCCAACTATCCTAATCCCTTTACAATTGGCTTAGAGTTTAATCCTCCTGTCCATGAAACATGGAATATCGTCCATATTGGCATGCAGGTTCCAAAAAGCATCCAGATCTATATCTGTGCGGATAACTGTTTACGTGGCGTAGTGATGACGGCTGCGGAAATGAATGCGATGGACCGTTTTATTGGCATCACGATTGAAGAGCGCGATATTTTCGATGGGCATTTAGAAGAACAGATGATTGAAACCATCACCTATGCCCTCAACAAGCGTTCCTCATTACCACCAGTAGCCATCATCTTTCCAGTCTGTCTTCATAAATTTCTTTCGGTTGACTTAGATTATGTCTATAAGAAGCTTAGAGCGACTTTTCCAACTGTGGTCTTTGTCGAAGCTTTTATGGATCCACTCTCGCAAAAAGAAGGTCTTGCTCCTGATCAAAGACTACGTAAGGTTATGTATGACAGCATTCAGCCTTTAGCACAGGATGACTCAATCGCCTTCCTAGGTTCTGAAGTCACACATACATATGAAACAAGTGACCTAGTTGCAATGGCTATAGATCACCATTTGAAAGTACGTCAGCTAAAAGATATGGACTATCAGGATTTCTTGGATCTAGGTCATGCGAAAATGCATATTTGTACATATCCAGCAGGTGATTATGGCATTCAGGCCTTATCAAAAAGATTACATGCCAGCTATCTCTATCTTTCACCTTGCTTTGACTACAAGTCGATTCAAGAAGAACTTGATCTTTTCTGTGACAAGCTTCATATTTCCCATCTTGATCATCAGGCAAGAGAGGAGGCATGTGATGAAGCCTTTAGTCATTTAAAAGATATTATTGGACAAAAAGCTATTGCGATTGACTTTGTGGCAACACCACGGCCATTAAACCTTGCCCGCGTTCTTTTAGAACATGGCTTTAACGTGACAAGCGTCTATCTTGATACGATCTTTCCTGAAGAAAAAGAAGACTTTTTCCTTCTTCAAAAACAATTTCCAGACTTAAAGCTCATCCCCACTATTCATGCGAATATGCGTTTTGAAATGGGTGAGGGAGAGTGTCTTGCTATTGGGCCTAAAGCAGCTTATTTTGAGAATACTAAACATTTTGTGAATATCATTGAGGGTGGAGGGTTCTTTGGCTATCGTGGCCTTATAAGCATGTTGAAAGCCATTGAAGAAGCTTATTATGCATCAAAAGATCCTGCTCTTATTGTGCCCCAAAAAGGATTAGGATGTGAGTGCTTATTATGAGATGTGTTTATAACCGCCTGCCTGTTTATACTGGTGATATCTCCGGTGTGGCCTCAGCCCTTTATGAGTTAGGGGGACTTATTGTCATTCATGATCCAAGTGGGTGCAATTCTACCTACAATACCCATGATGAAGTACGCTGGTATCAGGAAGCATCACGTATTTATATATCCGGCTTAAAGGAATCCGATGCCATTATGGGCAATGATGGCAAGTTCATTGATGACATTGTCCAGGTTGCATTAGACCAGCATCCCAACTTTATTGCCTTAGCTAACTCACCCATTCCCTATCTCAATGCGACAGATTTTAGTGCCATCTGTAAGAAGCTTGAAGAGAGACTTGATATACCAGCTTTCTATATTCCAACCAATGCCATGCATGATTATACCCATGGGATTGCCTTGGCTTTTAAAGCTCTTGCTTCTCATTTATCATTTGAAGATTATGTTCCTACAAAGAAAGCTATCAATATTCTAGGTGTAACACCTTTGGACTATACCCCAAGTGATACAACAGCCCTTTTTAAAGATATCTTTCATGATTATGAAGTGCTCTCTATCTGGGCAAGGGATACGAGCTTAAAAGAGCTTCAAAGATCTACGTCAGCCAATGTCAATATCGTTGTCTCTTCATCAGGATTACGCTTAGCCCAATACTTTGAAAGAACATATCATATCCCCTATGTCCTAGGGAGTCCAATAGGTGATTTTAAATATAAGATCTTTAAAGCAATTGAAGAAGCTATTTCTACAGGAAAGTCACAAAATCCTCTTCTTCACAAAGAAGTGAGTGATGAACATATTATTATTGGTGATGCCATTATCAGTCATTCTTTAGGCAATGCTCTATACACATCGTATAAAATGATTACCCCTTTAGAAGAATCTAAGCGTATAATAAGAACAGGGGATCTTGCGAGTAAAGATGAAGAAGAAATCGAACAGGCATTAAATGGAGCACGGACGATTATTGGTGATCCGATGTATCAAGTTCTCACTTCAACACCTATTACACCACTTCCACATTTAGCTTTTAGTGGCCGTCTTTATTTGAAAAGCATGCCCAATATCTTAAAAGGGGGGATTCTTGATGAGTTTAAATAGCACACCTTCAAGTGAACGTATTCACATTGGTCTTTTTGGCAAGCGTAATGCCGGTAAGTCATCCTTGATTAATGCCATTACTAACCAGGATTTAGCCATTGTCTCCAATCAGAAAGGCACAACAACCGATCCTGTTATGAAAGCGATGGAGCTCTTGCCTTTAGGGCCAGTTGTCTTTATTGATACACCGGGTCTTGATGATACGGGTGAACTTGGTGAAAAGCGTGTGGAAAAAGCCAAGAAAATGCTCCATAAGACAGATATCGCCTTACTTGTCATTGATAGCAGGGAAGGAATGGATGAACTCGATGAAGAAGTCCTAGCACTAATTAAGAGTCTCCATATTCCTTATCTTGTTGTCTATAATAAATGTGATCTCAGTCACTTTGACAAAGAGACAAAGGATACAATTTATGTCTCTTCAAAGACAAAAGAGAACATTAAGGAACTCAAAGATAAAATCGCTTTACTCAAACCAGAAAAAGATCAACGAGCACTTGTTCATGATCTAGTGCCATCTGGCTCACTTGTCATATTAGTGATTCCTATTGATGCCTCCGCACCTAAGGGCCGTCTAATTCTACCCCAGCAACAAGTGATTCGTGATTTACTTGATTATGGGAATATTCCAGTTGTTTGTCGAGAAAGCGAACTGGCGGAAACATTGCATAAAATAGAAAAGCCAGCCCTTGTCATTACCGATTCACAAGCTTTTGCCTATGTTTCTAAAATCGTTCCAGATGATATCCCATTGACATCTTTTTCCATTCTTATGGCTCGATATAAAGGTGCCCTTCATGTCACATATCATGGCATTAAGTCCATTGATGAACTACAGGATGGAGATCACATCCTGATCAGTGAAGGCTGTACACATCATCGTACATGTAAGGATATTGGAACAGTGAAAATCCCGAACTGGCTGAAAAACTATACGGGAAAAAATCTCATTATTGAAACAAGCTCCGGCTTTGGCTTTCCAAGTGACTTATCAGCCTATAAAATGATTATTCATTGTGGTGGCTGCATGTTGAATGAAAGAGAAGTTGTCCATCGCATGCAAGAGGCTGTTAAGCAGGGGGTGCCCATCACGAATTATGGTATGGCCATTGCCTATATGAATGGGATTCTTGATCGTTCAATGCAGATTATTAAGGATAAAGACAATGATGACTAATAAAGAACTTATTGATCACTTAAGACAGCACCAGCAATTAGATCATGATGGCTATAAGCAATTATTGACTTCTATGACAAAGGAAGATGAAGACTATCTTTACAAGAATGCCTGCGCTGTGCGTGAAGAGATTTATGGCAAGGATGTTTATTTGCGTGGGCTGATTGAGTTCAGCAATTACTGCAAGAACAATTGTTTCTATTGTGGAATACGCAAAGATAACCTAAAGGCTGAGCGTTATCGTTTGTCTTCTGGAGATATCGTTGCCTGTGCCCAAAAGGGCTATCAGCTCGGTTTTCGTACTGTTGTCTTACAGAGTGGTGAAGATATGTGGTTTAGTGATGAGATGATTTGTGAGATTGTGAAAGCTATCAAGGCTCTTCATCCCGATATGGCTATTACACTATCGATTGGTGAGAAAGAGAAATCCTCCTATCTCAAATACTATCAAGCTGGGGCTGAACGCTATCTCTTACGCCAGGAAACAAGCAATCCCGAGCATTATCGTCAGCTTCATCCTAAAGAATTATCGATTGCTCATCGTAAACAATGTTTACAAGATTTAAAGGATATTGGTTATCAGGTGGGCTGTGGGATCATGGTCGGTACACCGGGACAGACCTATGATCATATTATTGAAGATCTCATCTATATGAAAGACTTCAATCCCCATATGGTAGGCATTGGACCATTTATTCCTCATGCTGATACACCATTCAAAAATGAACCGCGAGGCACACTTGAAGATACCTTGCATTTACTTGGCATCATTCGTCTCATGTTGCCCCATTGCCTCCTTCCAGCCACCACAGCATTAGGGACAATTGATCCTCAAGGCAGGGAAAAGGGCCTTCTTGCCGGGGCTAATGTCGTCATGCCTAATTTGTCACCACGCGGTGTAAGAAGCAAGTATATGCTTTATGATGGCAAGATCTGTACAGGTGAGGAAGCGGCTGAATGTCATGCCTGTATGGAAAGAAGAATTAAGCGCACGGGTTATGAAGTTGTCGAAGCGCGAGGAGATTATCGTTAGAAGAAGTGAATCATCACTTCTTTTTTGATATTCGCAAGAGAAAGTCGTGCCAATTTTATGACTTGTGATATAATGTCTTTGACTAAAAGAAAAGGGTTACAAGTTGAGGAGGAAATGTGTGTATGAAAGGTGTACCAACCCCAAAATCCAAGATTCGTCATATGATTTTTACAGAAATCGCGCGTTTAGCTTATGAAGGTGGAGGACCTGAAAAGCTTGAAGAACTTCCTTATAAGATTATTCCCGGGGAAATAGAAACATATCGAGATAGTATCTTTGTCGAAAGAGCGATTGTTTCTGAACGTTTACGTGTTGCAATGGGACTCTCACTTCGTCCTATTAGTGAATATAAATCAATCAGTGATGGTGTGGATGAAAGTATGATTGATGAAAAATACTATGAACCACCACTCATCGATATCATTAAGTTTGCCTGTCATAAATGTCCAGAGAAACGTGTTATTGTCACTGATTGTTGTCAGGGATGTCTTGAACATCCATGTCAGGAAGTCTGTCCAAAAGGGGCTATTTCCATGATTGATGGAAAGTCTTATATCGATCAGTCTAAATGTATTAAATGTGGACTTTGTATGAAAGCTTGTCCATACAATGCCATTATCAAACAGGAGCGTCCATGTGTGGCAGCATGTGGTGTTAATGCGATTGGTAAAGATGAATATGGTCGTGCCGATATTGATCAGAGTAAATGTGTGGCTTGTGGAATGTGCTTGGTAAGCTGTCCATTTGCGGCTATTGTCGATAAGGGTCAGATTTATCAGACTATCAAAGCTATTACAAATAAAGAAAATGTCTATGCGATTGTTGCACCAGCTATTGCCGGTCAGTTTGGACCAAACTTAACACCGGAGAAAATGCGTGGCGCTTTCCAGGCTTTAGGCTTTACTGATGTTCTTGAAGTAGCGATGGGAGCAGACTTATGTACGATTGAAGAAGCTCAGGACTTCCTCGACGAAGTGCCATCAAAGCTGAAATTCATGGGTACCTCATGTTGTCCAGCGTGGTCTAAGATGGCTAAACAGGATTTCCCTGATTATGCTGACAATATTTCCATGGCCTTAACACCAATGGTCTTAACAGCACGTCTTCTTAAACAAAATGAACCAGATGCGAAGATCTGTTTCATTGGTCCATGTCTTGCAAAGAAGAAAGAAGCAGCTCGTAATTCTATTAAGTCCTATGTCGACTTCACATTGACATTTGAAGAAGTGGCTGGCATGTTTGAAGCAAAGGATGTTGATTTTGATGAAATTCCAGATGGCTTCAAGCTTGTCCAAGGCTCAAGTGATGGTCGTGGCTTTGCCGGTAGCGGTGGGGTAGCCCAGGCTGTTGTCAATGCCGTTAAGCATCTTGATCCAGAGCGTGAAGTGAAAGTCGTTAAAGCAGAAGGCTTGGCAGAATGTAAACGTATGATGCGTGACGCTACACGTGGTAAATATGATGGTTACTTATTGGAAGGAATGGCTTGTCCAGGTGGCTGTATTGGTGGTGCAGGTACTTTGCAGGATACAATGAAATCAAGTCGTGCTCTTAAGAATAATATGAAGGATGCAGCCTTTAGTGAATCCATCGATTCCGTTTATAAGAATCTTATTACTGATCTAGAAAACTTCAACAATGATGTTGTTGATGATGAATAGCACAAAATGATTAATGAAGAGGACGGAGAAATCCGTCCTTTATTGCCTTAAATTGTCATAACACTAAACAACTTTATTATTGAACTCAATGAGTTTTAGAGAAAATTTACTTGATATTGAAGCCTTTTTTTTAATATTAATAGTAGAAGAGACGTATTTTATACAAGAGGGATTGATAGTACTATTGATTTAGAGGATGGGTGTGGTTCTTATGGTTACTTGTACTTAAATATAACTGAATAGAAGGGAAGGTATTATTATGACTCAATTTATAGCATCATGGATTGCCGGTAATATGCTTGATCTTTTCATCAAACAAATCCCATGGATCATCATTGCATGTTTATTGACATATATTCTATGTATAAAGTTTCCCAAATATGTGAACTATTTCATTATGATATGTGCTATTTATGGACTAGTAAGAGGCGGTTATCTTATTATTACACTTTATCCCTATATGGGTGATTCTCTATTTGCAGTACTCTATAGCATCTTTTTGTTGATTCCATATCTCACTGTATTTCTAGGTGCTTTCCTTGTAAAAATCATCTGGTATAAGAAAAATAGACAATAGAGACTAAGAAATCTCTATTGTCAAAGATCTGTATTGACTTATTTTTTATGAATAAACTGTTTTATTGTGTTTGGTTTAAAAGAGAAGCTGATCTTAGGATCGGCTTTTTTTGAGAAATTCTATTTGGCATGAGAGAAATTTTAAATATTGACATGAAATGTTTGCATTCATTTCGTTTTCCAATATAATTGTATACAATAAAGGGGTTGATTCTTATGCCATCACATAGTTTATTTGAACCAGCTAAGAATGGTTCGTTGGGGAGCCAGATATTTGTATTATTAAGAGATCGTATCTTGAATGAAGAATATGATAAGGGCCAAAAGCTCAATGAATTAGCACTTGTCAGAGAATTAAATATCTCTCGTACACCTATTCGTGAAGCACTCAAACAATTGGAATTAGAAGGACTTGTCGAAAGTATTCCTAATAAGGGTGTCTTTGTGAAAGGTTTTTCACCACGTGATATTGATGACATGTTTGAAATAAGAAAAGAGCTTGAGTCACTCGCCATTGGCATGGCCATTGAACGTATGGATGATATTCATCTCGCAAAGATCAAGGAAGTCTTTGAACTCATGGAATTCTATACAAACAAACATGATAAAGATAAAGTCAATGATCTCAACATTCTCTATCATGAAACCATCTACCGTGCCACACAATCAACATACTTTGAACAATTACTCAAAGATATTCATTACTATGTCTCTGTCACGACAAGACATTCTTTGACCAATGTCAAGCGTCTTGATTCAGCATTAGAAGAACATCGTAAGATTTATGAAGAGATTATGGATGGTGATATTGATGGCGCTAAGCATTCTATTCGTGAACATATCACGAAGACACAGATGCTTGTCAGAAAATATTATGCAAGTAAGAACCAGGAGTAACCTGGTTTTTCTTTTGGAAATTATAGGCTATAATGCTTTAAAAGGAGGGATGTCTGATGTTGGCACCGCGTCATATCACAAAGAAAGTAAAGGGAGATTATCGCTTGATTGCGATTTCTGATATTCATGGTCACTTGCAGTATCTCAAGGCGCTTTTAAGAAAGGTGAAGTATGATCCTGATCTTGATTACTTAGTCATTATTGGTGATTATATAGAAAAAGGGGATGAAGTTCTTGAAACCATCAAATTCATTGAACAGCTCTCACGCTATCCCAAATGTTATATTCTGACGGGAAATTGTGAGTGGGCATTATGTGCGATGATGACAATACCGGAACTTGCGAATGAAATCCCTCACTACTTACAGCGTGTCTCTGCCAATGGGATTGTCCGCCAGCTTTATAATGAAGGACATTACCGGGATGGGCATTGCAGTAATCTTGCCATGCAGCAGGAAATGGAGCGTTTTCTCCATCCTCATCTCCAGTTCATGATGCATCTCCCTACAACATTGAAATTCAACGATTTTCTCTTTGTCCATGCCGGTTTAGAAAACAAACCTAACTATAAACAAGGAACATTGCATGGCTATTTAGAAATGCAGCACTTTGATGATATTGGTCATCCTTATAATGAAACGGTCATTGTAGGTCATATTCCAACAAGTAATTATGATGCAAGAAATATTAATAATGATATTCTTTTTGACTGGAAGAAACGGATTATCTGCATTGATGGTGGGATTGGTGTGAAGCCCATTGCCCAGCTTAATGCCTTAATGATTGAAAGTCATCAAGGTCATATCAGTTATGCGACAGAATCCTATCAACCCTTACCTGTAGGCATTATTCAAGAAGATATGTATGAAGGCAGTCATGATTATCATAAAATCTGTTTTCCTGATTATGAAGTTATCATGATTGAAAAGGGACCGGAGTTTTCTAAGTGTCGCCATGTCAAGAGTGGTATTGAGATGATGATCAAGAATGAATTCCTCTATACCCGTTCTTCTAAGCTCTATTGTCTTGATGACTATACGGACCGTTTTCTCACCCTTACAAAAGGCAGTGAAGTCAAGGTTATTGGACAATATGGCAAGTATAGCTATGTAAGCTTTAAAGGTGCTGTTGGCTGGGTGAAAAGTCAGGTGGTGAAGATCACTCATGGCTAAGAGAAGAAAGAAAGTCAGTAAAAAAAGAAAACAAGTTAGAAAGAGATTTCTTCTTGCCTTTCTTGCCGCCATCATTGCTTCGAGCGCCTATCTTGTCTTAAGAAAGAAGGAAACATCGGTCAATCATTATATTGTTCTGACCAAAGAGGGAAGTGTGAGTTTATTTAATGATCTTGGACATCAAACAAGCTATAAGCTAGACCGAGGCACACCCTTAATTGTTGAAAAGGAAGTACGTTCACTCAATCGCAATTATCTAGGTGTACGCTATGATGTGGATGGTAATACAGCTTATGGCTATGTCTATGCCAGTGATGTCTTACGCTATCATTTTGATGAATCATTTGAAACAAGCTTAGCTGCATTTCCAGACAGTTATCGTCAGCCTATACGCTATCTTCATGCCCTCTATCCATCATGGACCTATAGCCTAATAAAAACACAGCTGGACTTCACCAGGCTGCTTTATCCTACACTAACAAAGCCTTAATTCCAGCCAGTCATCCTGAATTAGTACGCTCACAGAATGTTGTTGAAGGAAAGAACTGGCACTATGCAAGTGTTGATACTGTACGTTATTATCTTGATCCCCGTCTTCATTTAAATGGAGGTCAGGCTTTAATGTTTGAAAAGCTGTCTTATAATCCTCAAGAAGATCTTCGTGTTGCCAAAGAAATATTAAGTGATACAAATATGAAGGGGATTGATGAGAGTACGCATAAGTCCTATGCCGAAATCTTTGTGGATGTCGCCAAAAAATACAATATCTCACTTTCCAATATCTTATCACGGGCGATTCAGGAAGCAGGTGGGACATCACCAACCCTTTCTAAAGGAGCCCAGGGTGTCAGTGTCAATGGGAAGACCTATTACAATATCTTTAATATTGGTGCCAATACTGGTTATCAGGATGGTATTGCCTATGCCATCAAGATGAATTGGGATAATCGTGAGAAAGCGATTGATGGTGGCGTAGCTTACTTAGCTTCACATTATACCCAGAATAAACAGGATTCCCTTTATTTACAGCGCTTCGATCTTTACTCAAGGCATTTAGGAACACATAGCTATATGACCAATATTCTTGCCCCTGTTGATGAGGTCAAACATATCTTAAAGGGCTATCTTAAAACCAATACATTATCAATCAAACGAAATTTAGAAATCCCAATCTTTTTAAACATGCCCACACAAGTACGCTATCCTCTTCGTGGTCAGCATTTACAGAATATCAATACCAATCTTCAAAAGAATAAACCGCTCTCGACACTATCATTAAGCTATAAGCAGGATGTTGATTTAGAAGATGGAATGGGTCATCCACATATTCAACTCACTGATGGCAGCTATCAGCTAGAAGAAGACATTGATTATCATATAAGCTATATGCATCAACACCAGAGAGGACAAGCTAGCTTTGTGATTACGGGAATGAATGGTTATTGTGGGACAATCAGAAAGAACTATATGATTCATTAAGGAGAATTATGCAATGAACACAAATGTCATCATTAGAAGATATCAAAAAGAAGACTTAGAAGATGTCAAAAACATCTGTATTGCCACGGCTAGTGAAAGGGCAAGAAGGGAAGAAAAGCACCGTCAGTTTACTTTGTATATGTATTGTCTGCCCTATCTTGAAAGAGAAAGAGCCTTAGTAGCGGAAGTAGATGGTGTTGTTGTCGGCTATGTTCTCTATACCCTGGATTATGCTTTGTTTATAAAGCATATGCAGCCCTATATGTCCAAGATAGAAGCTATCAGTCAGGAATATTCTTTAAGAATGCGACATGAACATGACCTCTATGCCCGCTTTCAAAACGACTATCCAGCTCATCTCCATATTGATTGTTTACAAGGATATACGGGATTAGGGATTGGCAGTCAGCTTATTGAGAGAATGGCGGATGACTTGAAAGATGAAGTGAATGGGGTCATGCTTGGTGTCAGCAAGACAAACCAGGGGGCTATAAACTTCTATAAGAAACATGACTTTGATATTCTTGATGAAGATAACGCAGGATATGTGATGGGCAGGCAATTAAAAAAGACCACGGAATGTGGTCTAGATGGATGCAATGACGTGATTCACAAATAAGACAAGACGATCTTGTGCTTTTAAAGCGGCTTCTTCAACTTCCTGGTGACTTAAGGTGTTGGAAGAAAGGCCGGCAGCTCGATTAGTGATAAGGGAGATGCCTAAAACTTCCATGCCGCTATGTCTTGCGACAATAGCTTCAGGAACAGTCGACATGCCTACCATGTCTGCGCCCATGACTTTTAATGCACGAATTTCAGCTGGTGTTTCAAACTGAGGACCAGTGAAATAGGCATAAATGCCTTCTTTGATATCGACATGAACATCCTTGGCAACTTGTAAGGCTTTTTCTCTTAGCGTCTTTGTATAGACATCCGTCATATCCTTAAAACGTGGACCAAACTCATCTAGATTAGGTCCAATCAAAGGAGATGGACAAAGGAAACTGATATGATCACTAATTAAGGTGATTTGTCCTGGCATGAGGTCTTCACGGATACCACCACAGGCATTCGTCAGGATGAGTTTCCTAATATTTAAGGCTCTGAAAACTCGAATACAGAGAGTGATGGATTTCGAAGAGTGCCCTTCATAGTAATGTACACGCCCTTTCATGACCGCAATATTCTTTCCGTTTAATTCTCCAAGATAAAGCTTTCCTTCATGTCCTTTAATTGTTGATTGTGGGAAATGAGGGATATCCTTATAATCAATGACAACAGGATTCTTGATCTGATCGGCAAGAGGTCCTAAGCCAGAACCTAAAACGATGGCAAGATCTAGTGGCTCGTGGTAGCGTGACTGAATATAGGATGCAGCTTCTTTGATTTCATCAATATACATAATACAAACTTCCTCCTAACCTCTATTATACAAAAAATTGTCTTATTATTAATACTAATAGATGTATGAATGCATCGTTTTTCTATGTATTTATGATAAAATAAGACAAAGGATGTGATTGTATGGATAAAAATGAATTCACACTTGAACCATATCGCTTACATGAATCAAGAGTTATTAGAGATGCTATACATGGCTATATAACATTTGAATATTTGCCTATCTGGCAGCTTATTGCCACAACAGAAGTGCAGCGCTTAAGACGTATCAAACAACTGGGTGGTACCTATATGGTCTTTCCTTCAGCTGAACATTCACGCTTCACGCATAGCTTGGGCGTTTATGAAACAGTAAGAAAAATGTGTGCACTTGATGCAATAGATAAACATTTAAATGATTATGATAAACTGACAGTCATGTGTGCAGGACTCTTGCATGATATTGGTCATGGTCCTTTTTCTCATACCTTTGAAGGCGCCTTTCATACCAATCATGAAGAAATGACAAGAAGGATGATTCTTGAAGATAGTGAAGTTCATCGCGTACTATCAAGCGTGCATGAGGATTTACCGCTTGATGTTGCCAATGTCATTGCTCATAAAGCCTCTAAACCAATGATTGTCCAGATGGTTAGCTCCCAGCTAGATGCGGATCGGATGGATTATTTGTTGAGGGATAGTTATTTTGCGGGGGTAACCTATGGTGAATTTGACCGCTCACGTATTTTGCGCACATTACGTATTAAAGATGATCGTATTGTCTTTAAGTATAGTGGTGTACAAGCTATCGAAGACTATATCCTAGCCCGTTATCATATGTATTATCAGGTCTATTTCCATCCTACAGCGAGAAGCTATGAACATGTCTTTCAGTTAATTGCGAAAAGACTGACTGTGCTTCATGAACAGGGCTATCATTTTCAAACCCATATTCAATACTTGTTGCCTTTTATAAGTGGCGAAGAAATGAGTGTGGCTGAATATGAGGCATTGGATGAGAATGTGATTTATTATTATATTGGTGAAATGCAGAATGAAGCTGATCCTATCTTAAGTGATTTATGCCAGCGTTTTATTAACCGTCATCTTTTTAAATATGAATCCATTAATGATGCCAGTGAGATTGAGGAATATCGTAAGAAAACGATTGAGAAAGGTTTAGATCCTGATTATTATGTCGTTGATGATCAAGCCATCCAGGTTCCTTATAAGCATTATGGCGTCGGTAAGCATACGGGGGAAATTGAGATATTAATGGAAGATGGCACTATTTCAACCCTCTCTGATACGTCCCATATCGTTAATGCCATCCTGCATTCAAAGCCTAAGATTGACCGCAAAGTTTTCTTTGTGAGAAATTCGAACTGGAGAAAGGAAACAGATGAATAAGAAATATATTTATAAATCCGTTATTAATCATGGCAGCTTTAAAGAGTCTGTCAGCTATGAAGAAAAAGGTACATATCATTATGACCAGGGTAATCATGTCGTGAAGTTTGTCAGTAATGGTGAAAAGTTTGAAATCAGCTATAATGACCATCATGTGTCCCTTAAACATGGACAAAGCAATCTCTTTTTAAGTACTTTTGAGGAAATAGAGAATGACTATGTTACACAATATGGTGTCATGCATCTGACAACCCGGGTTCTTAAGTTAGAAAGTGCAGAAAATAAACTTTCTTTAATCTATGAACTTGTTGTTCAGGGGGAAGTTGTTTCGACTGTCTATATTATGTTGAGAGGGCAAGAATTAAGTGATGAAGCGTAGAGGATCGTTTATGATCCTCTTGTTTTTGGTAGGTAGAATGGGAAAAATATTGACTATCACTATTTTTATGTTATCTTAATATGGTATGAAATTAGAGGAGGAGTTATGGCTACAAACAAGATTGAAGCACTCCTGAAAGAAAGTATCAAAAATGCTTTAGTACAAGGAGACCTCGTAGAGGAATATAATACAGAAGATATTAATATTGAGATTCCAAAAGACACATCACATGGTGATTATTCTACAAATATTGCCATGCAGCTTACACGACTTTTACATAAGAATCCAAGAGACATTGCCAATAGTATTTTAGCGACATTTGACAAGGAAAGCGCAAATGTTGAAAAGGTTGAAATTGCTGGCCCAGGCTTTATCAACTTCTTTATGAAAAACGATGCATTGACATCAGTGATTAAAGATGTCTTAGAAAAAAAGGAACACTATGGTGATGGTGCACCTAATCATATTAAATATGATGTGGAATTCGTATCAGCTAATCCCACTGGTGACTTACATTTAGGTCATGCCAAGGGTGCTGCCGTTGGTGATTCGATTGTGCGTGTTATGCGTAAGGCAGGTTATGATGTCACTGCTGAATATTATATTAATGATGCCGGCAAACAGATTACAAACTTAGCCTTATCACTTTATACACGTTATTTAGCACTCTTTGGAGTGGAAAGAGAAATGCCTGCCGATGGTTATTATGGCCAGGATGTCAAAGATATTGCTGCTAAGGTTAAAGAGGAACATGGTGATAAGTTCCTCCATATCAATGAAGAAGATGCGATTCACTTCTTCAGAGAACTTGGCACACAGCATGAACTTGCAAAGATCAAAGATATTTTGAATGAATTCAGAGTACACTTTGATTACTGGTTTAGCGAAACTTCGCTTTATCGTGAAAATATGATTCAGCCTGTTATTGATGAATTAGACAAACGTGGATATCTCTATAAGCAGGATGATGCTTTATGGTTTAGATCAACAGACTTTGGTGATGATAAGGATCGTGTCTTAATTAAGAATGATGGTTCTTATACTTACTTTACACCTGATATTGCCTACCATAAAAACAAGTTTGATCGTGGCTTTGATTATCTTGTGGATTTATTTGGGGCTGATCATCATGGCTATATCAACCGTATGAAAGCGGCTATGCAGGCTTTAGGTTACAACAAGGACCAGTTGAATATCGATATCATGCAGTTAGTGCAGATGGTTGAGAATGGTGAAGTTGTGAAGATGAGTAAACGTACAGGTAACGCTGTCACAATTAAGGACTTAATTGAAGAGATTGGTGTAGACGCAACACGTTATTTCTTTGTCTCTAAAGCAGCTAATACACCATTTGAATTTGATCTTGGTCTTGCGAAATCACAATCCAATGAAAACCCTGTCTACTATGCGCAATATGCCCATGCAAGAATGTGCTCAGTCGAAAGAAATGCTAAGGAAAAAGGCTTTGCAATGGCTGACCACTTTGAATTACTAGGCAATGAAAAAGAAATCGAACTCTTGAAACATATCAATGAGTTCCCTAATGAAGTTGCTGAAGCAGCAAAGAACAGAGCACCACACAAAATTGCGAATTATATCCAGAAACTTGCACAATTATTCCATTCATTCTATAATGATTGTCATGTATTGGATGAAGAAAATAGAGAACTCTCATCAGAACGTCTTGCTTTAGTAGAAGCAAGTAGAATTACTCTTAAGAATGCATTAGATCTTATTGGTGTAACAGCACCTGAACAGATGTAGGAGGATACAATGGATTATAAACAGTCATCAATGGTTGATATCGCTTTTGATTATATGAAAAGCTTATCAGGACCTGTTAGCTTCTTTGATTTATGGAATAAAGTAGCTGAATTAAAAGACTATAATGAAGAAGAAAGAGATCAGAACCAGTCACTATTCTATACTGGTTTGATTCTTGATGGACGTATGATTACGACTGGTGAAAATATGTGGGATTTAAGATTACGTCGTAAGTTTGAAGAAGTCCATATTGATATGAATGACATCTATAATGATGATGAAGAAGTCGATGAAGAAGAAGTTGACGATTCAGTCGATGAAGATTCATATGACGATGATGAAAACTAAGTAGCAGACATACCTGAAGGTATGTCTTTTTTTAAAGGAGTATGTATGGAATTATTGAAACAAAGATTTGAAGAACATATGAATCGTCATCCTGATCTTACATGGGACGATGTTGAGAAGCGTCTTACTGCCAATATCCGCAAGGTTATTGAGAATATGGAACAAACGGGTGGTGAGCCCGATGTAGTAGTCTTTAAAGACAAGATCGCTTATGTTGATTGTTGCAAGGAGTCACCAAAAGACAGACGTTCTTTCTGCTTTGATGAAGAGGCAAGAGTCAAACGTAAAAAGAACCCACCAAAATCAAGCGTACAAGAAGAAGCAAGCAGGATGGGTATCAAACTCTTAAGCATCCAAGACTATCAATACTTACAATCCCTTGAAGACTTTGATTTAAAGACATCTAGCTGGGTGGCAACACCTGATTCAATTCGTGAAAAGGGTGGGGCAGTGTTTATGGAAAAACGTTATGGTACAGTCTTTCTTTATCATAATGGGGCTGATTCTTATTATTCTTCAAGAGGCTTTAGGGGTTATATTGAGATTTAAAAAAGTGTTGCTTTATGCAGCACTTTTTAATCAAATAAGGCAATGACTTCCTCGTTAGGATTGAATTCACCAGTTTCTTCGTTATAGGCAAGAGCAGCATCCGTTTCAATAATCGCTAGTCTAAGCTGACTTACGTTCCACTCATCAGCCCCAAAGCTCTGACAATCGCTTAATGCCCGTAAGACTTCGGAAAGGGCTTTGGTGTCATTGTTTGTCTGTATTTTGAGAAGCTCGACTGCTTGCTGGCATCTTTTGTATTTCTCTTCTATTGTTGATGAATCATATGACATAAATATACCTCCATATACCTATTGTACTATTTCCTTAATTGAAGGCAAGAGGGTGGATGATAGGTATAGACGGTGTTTGTGCATGATGAAGCCTGATTTTAAGGTGAGAATGTTAAAAAAGTGATATAAAAATCAAGAAAACAACATTTTCATTTGTTTAAATTGTTTACATCTCATGTAAGCGCAATTTTCAATTTATACCATCAATACAATGTTTTTTGAAATAGCTCTTTGTAAGCGTTATGACAGGAGGCCTAAAGAGTGTGTTAAAAGCGTTAAAATTAATTTGAAGCAAAGAGAATTAGTTGATTTTAAAGATGGCGTGACATATAATCCTGACTTAAACACTTAAATACTTGAAAAGTGCCCTAAAGTCCTTTGTTTAAAGGCTTTCAGGGCACTTTCTTTTTTCTCTGAATGTGGTAATTTTTGCTCTACCTGTATTTTCTTAGTA
>Ga0256404_1001501_pt1 | contig 56008 bp, 31 predicted proteins | sample RumenRJG_01DNA_FD_185990 | JGI IMG/M metagenome (GOLD analysis project Ga0256404, IMG submission 185990) | Bovine rumen microbial communities from Lethbridge, Alberta, Canada - RJG_01 | ecosystem: Host-associated > Mammals > Digestive system > Stomach > Rumen | place: Canada: Alberta | collected... | reverse complement strand
AGCTGTCGCATAGATATCCGTCAATTTCTGATAGAAACGTCGCTCAGACAGTCGAATCTCACGAATCTCTGCTAACAGGTGCTCGAAATAGTCTTCATCTAAGAACGTACCATTCTCCATTCGTTTCCTGTCCAATACATAACCACGAATGGCATATTCACGCAGTACACTTGTGGCCCACTGACGGAACTGAGTAGCGCGGATGCTATTGACACGATACCCAACACTGATGATGGCATCGAGGTTATAGAACTGGAGTGTACGATTGACATCCCTGTTTCCCTCACGTCGAACTACCGAAATTTTCTCGGTAGTTGCCTCTTTTTTTAGTTCGTCCGTATCATAGATGTTCTGCAAATGCACACTTATATTATCAGAGGTACAGTCGAACAACATACCCATCGCTTTCTGGGTACACCACACAGTCTTGTCCTTATAGAACACCTCTATCCCTTGTTCCTTTCCTTCTATCTGAAAGATTAGGAACTCTGCCGTACTGTTTCTTATTTCTCTACGTTTAGCCATATTTACATAACGTGTTATTCTTATTCTAATGTTTTCAAACATAATCATCAGAAATCCCCATGATTTAGAAAGGCTTCTAATGTCTCTGGAGGTAATTCGTCCGTTGTCAATGGACGAATTTCAATATGTCCTTTGTCGCCTACAGGAATGATGCTGTATTGTAAATCGTCCGCTGACAATGGACGATTCTCGAACATGCCACACCATGCCTCATAAAAGATGCGCATACGTTTGATGCTGGTCTCAGAAAAACCTCTTAGTCCAGGTAGTTCCTGTTGCAGCAATTCTGATATGGTACCAATAGCATTGCTGCCCCATCTTGCTGATCTGCTTTGGGCGGAAATATACCCGCCAATAGCATAGTAAAGAGCCAACACTTCCTTGTTTACTAACCGTGCTGCACGATAGCGACTCTCCAATATCGCCTCTTTTATCGCTCTTACTGCATCGGCGTATGCCGCTGTTATTTGTTTCTGTTCCATATTTTATATAATGTTTTCATTGTCGTCAATATTGTTAACATAAATTCTTGCAGCAAGTGGAGAACAAAATCAGTCTTTCTTCAATAGAAAGGGAATTCCAAATGGTAATGAGGTCAGAGTCCTTTATTTCGTCAAACGATGGATAGTCTGCGCAAGGAACACCGTTTTTATCATATCGTCGTTTGGGCGGTATGCCCGACATCAAGACTAATTCCATATTCTTGACATTCCGAAAATCCCCTGTATGCCCTTCGTTATGCATAGCCAGTACGATTAGCTTTCCTCTTTTGGATAACAGCCGGAACCATTCGTCTATTGGACTTACAGAAAATTTTACTTGTTTGTTCATTGTTTTCTTGTTTGTATATAACAATCCGTTTTTCAATTAAATATTGATACAATATTAATAAAGATTTTCGATGTCAGGCGTGGAGTTCTTAATGTATCTTATTCTTTTTCCTTTATCCAATTACAATTTCCATCCTCGTCTATCAAGCTTATTCCCCAAAGATTTGTATTACTATATTCTAATATTGGTATATCATAAGAAATAGCTTTTATTAATTTGTATTTTGTCATTCCAAACACAGATTGTGATGAATTATCATAGAGTACAATAGCTATCAAAGCATTACGAATATTTAGAAAAGAATCTTTGCTGCATGCGTCCAATTCTAATATACGGAACTCTTGTTCGTAACTCCAATCTTTTGTTTTCGTGAAAAATAATTCTTTCTTTTGGTTATATAAATAATTTGAAATATCTTTGGGTATGGTATCCAAAATAAAGTCATGATGCGTATCTAAATATGTTACTCTGGAACAAATATATTTAGCAAGCTTTGCCTCTTTTTCTATTTTTTTCTTGTCTAATATAAAGCAAACACCTTCACCCATTTCTGCATAATGTCCCCACATTGCAGGAATATCAAATCCATAATGTTTACCAATATCACGAGTCAAACTTATTTGTTTTACATAAGATAGTTGTTTATAGAATTCTTCAGAAAATGCCTCTATGTTAGTTTCATTTGAAACAGGAATGCACAATGGTCTATATCGTTCGTTTATATCATTCATTCCATCTAAAGAACCAAACTTTAGACTCATACTATCCAAAATTTTAACGGCACTTTGGAATTTAGTATAATGATATAATCGTTTTGTTCTCAAAAATTGTTCCCTTTCCATTTATTTTTTGTTATAATTTGTAACCCAATTAATAACTTCATCCTCACTTTTCAAATAATGTACGGTATAATAAAGACTCTCTAAACAGAAATGTTGTATTAGCCAGTTCTGAGACTTTGTCATTTCAATTTCGTTCTCCTTTCTTTTAAACGAAGGAGCGTACATTTTTCTATATTTATCATCTATATAATGACAAAGCAGAGTGCTGATGTGTTTTTGCTTATCATATTTTTCAAAAAATTCCTTTTTATGTTTTTGCTCTAATTCTTTTGCCTGTTTTTTGAAGTTGTCGAGCTCCCCACTTCTTAATAGGTCAGTGTATAGATTGCAAAAGCCATGATCTTCGTATAACTGTTCGTAATATGAAGGCAACAATCGTGATAAATAGCAATCTATCCGTTTGTCTTCTTTTGACTTCATATATACATATATTCTATCATCGCCACCAATTTTTGTAATATAATCTGTATCAATATAAATATGATAGTCTGAAACAATAGGGTCAATATCAATCATACGAACCTGTTCTGAGATTTCTTCTATCTTCTTTGATATTATTGGCAAACAATTGTCTTCTTCAAATGCATCTTGACAGCTCAATTGTGAATTTTGTTTTTCCAATTCTTTTATATGCATACTGTGATATATACATAGAGATTCCTCGTTTTCTATATCGTGTACATCTTCTTCTATTATCAAATTTTTATTATGGTGCTTATAATATATACGGTATCTTTTCTTTTCGTCATTAGTGTAGGCAAATAGAGTATATGAATGAGATGTGATTTTGTCAACCCATTCTTGAGTCATAAAAATACGTTCACACAAACTATCATTTCCATGTTCTATATTTGTGTAGGTATATACTTGATCAAGATTTATAGGAATACACTTAACAGTCCCAATTCGTTTTCTTTGACGATTGAAATGAACGGGGATACACTCTACAATTTTAACAGTATCACTTCTGTCTAAAGCAAATATCACAAGTGTTCCATTTTCTAAATCAGCTCTATATCCTGACAAAAAGTATCTCAACTGTCTTCCCATAGCGAAAACATAATATACAATCGTCTTAGTTGAACGCCCCTTTTCGTCATTTAGTGGATGAGACTCTCCTACAATTCCAATATGGTATTTTTGTTCTTCCATTTTTCTCAATTAAACTAAAAGATTTTTACAATTCTCCACATGCATCTCAATCTATAGAAAAAACCGATTAAGTTTAACGGGTTTCAGCAAACAATCTAAAGAAGTCAAGCCGTACACTTTGAAACTAATGCATATATCAACCACAATCTTTGGCATACCGTTTTTTGAAATTCTTTTATTTCGACGACACTAACAATTCCTTCACATCCACGTCAAGGTGGCGTGCAATCTCGTAGAGCTGTTCCACGGAGGGCTGCACCTTGTTGGTCATCCATCGTGAAACGGTACTGATGCTGTGGCCCATCTGCTCTGAGAGCCACGTGCCAGTTCTTTCTTTCTCGGCTAATACAATCTTTAGCCTGTTATAGCGTTGTATCTCCATATTGCTTTTAGTTATTCTTGCCCAACATTGAGCGTTCTGTGCGCAAATATAATCAAAATTATCGAGAATAGGATGATTCGTGAACATAAATTAAGAAAAAGAGCGGTCTTTTCTCTTGATATGGGAATATTCTGCACAGATTTTTGCTTGCAATGCCATAGAAGGGTGTAGCCTAATACGCAGTTTTCTGTGGAGTGCCACACAAAGATGCTTGTCTGCTACGGGTTACGATTTGGCAACCTAACTCCTTCAGCATTCCTCCCTAATTTGCTTTCTCCTTCAATTTGAAGTTCCTCGTTTTTCCCTTGATTGCCTTTATTTACGGTCATTCTGCGTTAATTCTCCAAAATCCGTCTTTCGTTACAACCTTTTTTCGTAACTTTGGCTCCGCCGAAGTTACTTGCACTCGGAAATGCAAAGAAAAACGCGTTTTTCTTTTGCGTTTCACTCGTTTTTTCGTAACTTTGCCAATAAAATGGCGATGATTTACAAAGAACTTTGGCACCGGCTGATGCCATTATACGACGAGAATGAGGCTAAGGCCATAGCACGCATGGTCTATGAAGAGAGGTTTGGCCTGACGCTAAGCGACCTGCTGATGGGGCGCGATGCTGACCTGCCCCACGAAGAGCTGGAGCAGCTGGCACAACGGCTTGAACAAGGCGAACCCGTTCAATATGTGTTAGGCAAAGCCGACTTCTGCGGCCGTAGCTTCCATGTAGAGCCAGGTGTGCTGATTCCCCGACCTGAAACCATGGAACTAATCAGACTTGTCAACGCTAACGCTAACGTCAACGCTAACCCTCAACCCCCAACCAACACCATCCTCGACATCGGCACGGGCTCGGGCTGCATCGCCATTACGCTGGCACTCAACCTGCCAGAGGCTGAGGTGACGGCGTGGGACATATCAGACAAAGCGCTGGCGGTGGCCCGGGGGAATGCTCAAAGGCTGGGTGCCAAGGTGCAGTTTGAGAAACGTGATGCACTACAACCGCCCGACGACATCAGCCGCTGGGACATCATTGTGAGCAACCCGCCCTACGTCTGTGAACGTGAGAAGAAACAAATGGAGCGCAACGTGCTCAACTGGGAACCACCGCTGGCACTATACGTTCCAGACAACGACCCCCTGCTGTTCTATCGCAGCATAGGGTGCTATGCCCAGAAGGCATTAAAGCCTAAGGGATGCTTACTGATGGAGATGAACGCCTTGTATGGTGACAGTATGTTAAATCTTATGGAAAGCATTGGTTTTACTCATGTTCAACTATACAAGGACCAATTCGGAAAAGACAGATTTATAACAGCTTACCTATGAAACAGGAAATCAGCGAAAAGGAAGCCCTGCTGCGCCTCGCTGCACTATGCGCACAGGGAGAGCACTGCCAGTGGGAAATGACCGAGAAACTGCGGAAGTGGGAAATCGGTGAAGAGGCTCAGGCACGCATCATGCAGAAACTGGTGAGCGGGCGCTATGTCGATGACGAACGCTTTGCCAGGGCCTTCGCCATGGACAAGGTGCGCTACAACAAATGGGGGCGCCGCAAGGTGGAGCAGGCTCTCTGGCAGAAACACATAGATGATGACATCCGACAGCGCGTGCTCGACGACATCAGCGATGAGGAGTACCTGAACATTCTGCGGCCTCTGCTGAAGCAGAAACGGCGTACGACAAAAGCTGCCAGCGACTACGAGCTGGACCAGAAACTTATACGTTTTGCCGTAGGACGCGGCTTCACGTTCGACATCATACGGCAATGTATTGACGTAGATGAAGAAAACTATGAACCTTATTAGTTCCCTGCTTGACCTCATTGCGCCACGCGGCTGTGTGATGTGCGGCCACCGGTTAGACACTGACGAAGAATTTTTATGCCGCGCGTGTAACGACGAACTGCCCCGCACACAGTTCCATCTGGATCCCTATGAGAACAAAATGGCACAAATGTTCTGGGGACTGATACCCGTGGAACGGGTGACGGCTCTTTTCTACTACACACCAAGCACCAAGACCAGTCAGATTGTCTATGACCTGAAGTATCACCACCAGCCAGACATCGGTGTCAGCATGGGTCAAGTGGCCGCCAAGGAAATCAAGGAGAGCGGGTTCTTCGAGGGTATCGACGCCATTGTCCCCATCCCACTCACCCCGCAACGTCAACAAGAGCGCGGCTACAACCAAAGCATGATGATAGCCAAAGGCATCAGCCGCGTGACGGGCATCCCCATCGCAGATGATGCCGTCGTCCGCCTGCACTTTGACCAAAGCCAGACACACCTTGACCGATGGGAGCGTTTGAAGAATGTAGAACAACAGTTTCAGGCTACCGATAAAGCCACGCTACTGAAAGGCAAGCACGTCCTGATGATTGATGACGTCACCACCACCGGGGCCACCATCATTGCCTGTGCCTCGGCCCTGCACCCTAAGAAGGAGCACATCCGTTTCAGCGTTCTCACTTTAGGCTTCACATGCAGCTGATTTCATAAAATAGATGAAAAACTTTGGTCGTGTGGCAGAAAAACTATACTTTTGCAAATCGTTAAATACATAGACAAACAATTATGGACAATATCAAGAAACTGTTTGCCAGAAAACTACTGGAGATAAAAGCTGTCAAGCTTCAGCCTGACGAGCCCTTCACATGGGCCAGCGGATGGAAGTCACCCATCTACACCGACAACCGCAAGACATTAGGTTTTCCCGACGTACGCTCGTTCGTCAAGTTGGAACTGTGTCATGCTGTCCAACTGTATTTCCCAGAGGCAGAAGCCGTTGCCGGCGTGGCTACGGGAGCCATCGCACAGGGCGCGCTGGTGGCCGACCAGTTAGGACTGCCATACGCCTACGTACGTCCGAAGCCGAAAGACCACGGCATGGGCAACCAGGTGGAGGGTGAACTCAGGCAGGGAGCCAAGGTCGTCGTCATAGAAGACCTCATTTCAACCGGAGGGTCCAGCCTGAAGGCCGTCAAGGCGCTCAGGGAGTACGGCGTAGAGGTTGTTGGCATGGTGGCATCGTTCACCTATGGCTTCCCCGTAGCCGAAGAGGCCTTCCGCGAAGCTGGTGTCACGCTCATCACACTGAGCGACTACGAGGCCGTACTGGAAACAGCCGCCGAGACTGGCTACATAAAGGAAGAAGACAAAGCCGTACTGGCCGAATGGAGAAAGAACCCAAGCGAATGGAGCGTATGAGTACATTTGAAAGCAGCATCAAGCAAATACCTTATCCTCAGGCTGCCGTCTATAGGAACCTGAGCGACCTGAACAACCTGGAGAAGGTACGCGACCGCGTGCCCGAAGACAAAGTGAAAGACTTTACTTTCGACCACGACACGGTGAGTATTAACGTTGACCCCGTGGGACAGCTCACCCTGCGCATCTGTGACCGGGAAGAGCCCAAGTGCATCAAATTTGAGACAGCACAGTCACCCCTGCCCTTCAACCTCTGGATTCAGGTTCTGCCCGTCACCGAGACAACGAGTAAAATGAAACTGACGCTCAAGGCCGACATTCCCTTCATGCTGAAAGGCATGGTCAGCGGGCCGCTGCAGGACGGGCTGGAGAAGATTGCCGACGCATTGGCACAGGTTCCTTATGTTTAAGGACTAACGTTATACCGAAATAGCGAAATCAGACTATGGCAAATAAGCTTTGGGAGAAGAACTACGAAATAAACAAGGAGATTGAACGCTTCACCGTAGGCCGTGACCGCGACATGGACCTCTACCTCGCCAAATATGACGTACTGGGCTCCATGGCCCACATCACCATGCTGCAGAGCATCGGACTGTTGGAGACCGGCGAGCTGCGCCAACTGCTCGACGAGCTGAAGAACATCTACGCCACTGCCGAGCGTGGCGAATTCATCATTGAGGACGGCATTGAGGACGTTCACTCACAAGTAGAGCTTATGCTCACACGCCGTCTGGGCGACATGGGCAAGAAGATACACTCCGGACGCTCACGCAATGACCAGGTGTTGGTTGACCTGAAACTCTTCACCCGTCATGAGCTCATGAACGTAGCCGAGCTGGTCAGCCAGCTCTTTGACGAGTTACTGCAGAAAAGCAATCAGTACCGTGAGGTGCTCATGCCTGGCTACACCCACTTGCAGATAGCCATGCCCTCGTCGTTCGGACTCTGGTTCGGTGCATACGCCGAGAGTCTTTGCGACGACATGCTCTTCCTGCAGGCAGCCTTTAAGATGACCAACCGCAACCCCTTAGGCTCCGCTGCCGGTTACGGCTCCAGTTTCCCACTGAACCGCCAGATGACCACCGACCTGCTGGGGTTTGACACCATGAACTACAACGTGGTGTATGCACAAATGGGGCGTGGCAAAACCGAGCGTAACGTGAGCTTCGCACTGGCTACCATAGCCGGCACACTGGCCAAGATGGCCTTCGATGCCTGCCTGTTCAACTCGCAGAACTTCTCGTTCGTCAAGCTGCCCAAGGAGTGTACCACCGGCTCCAGCATCATGCCCCACAAGAAGAACCCCGACGTCTTCGAGCTCATACGCGCCAAGTGCAACAAGCTGCAGGCACTGCCCCAGCAGGTGACGCTCATCATGAACAACCTGCCCGTGGGCTATTTCCGCGACCTGCAGATTATCAAGGAGGTCTTCCTGCCTGCCTTTGACGAACTGAAGGACTGCCTCTCCATGTGCGCATACATTATTAACAAAATGGAGGTTAACCGCCACATCCTCGACAATCCCATGTACGACCCCATGTTCTCTGTTGAAGAGGTCAACCGTCTCGCCGCTGCGGGCATGCCCTTCCGCGATGCCTACAAGAAGGTGGGACTCGACATTGAGGCAGGCAGTTTCACCCCCGACAAGAACCTGCACCACACCCACGAGGGCAGCATGGGCAACCTCTGCAACGACCGCATACAGGCACTCATGAACTCCGTGCTCGAAGGGTTCAACTTCGAGAAAGTCCTTACTGCCGAAAAACAGCTCCTCGCCTTATGATGAAGAAACTCTTTACCCGGGCATTACTTCCTGTCTTCGGACTGTTGCTCCTCTCCGCATGCAACGCAGAGAGTGAGTTCAGCAGCTCACCCTGCTACTTTGCATTCCAGAACGGCACCTTCCTCGACCAGACACTGGCCTCCGCCATGAATCCCAACTCAAGGGGGGTGTTCTGCCAAATCAGCGAGTCAATGAGCAGCGGCATCAGCTACGTCAACTTCATGAACAACCAGGGGCTGTCCTCCCAGCAGAAAGAGACCGTCCTCGAACAGCGCACCAGCTACGTCATTGGCATCAACAACGGCATCATCGTGGGGTTTCAGGCACTCAACGAAACGCCCAACGGCGGCTTCACCGCCTACGACCTGCAATGTCCTAACTGCACCAGGAAGCACAACTCGTACACCAACCCCCGCTACCGCCTCACCATGGATGCCGCCGGTACCGCCACCTGCACCAACTGCAACAAGCACTACAACATGAACAACCGCGGCATCATTCTGGACGGAGAAGAGGGCGACGTCAACCTGACGCAATACGTGGCAACCACTACCGGGCCACTCGGCTATCTGCTGGTGCACAACCGTTAAGAGGTAAAAAAACGTTAAAAAACAAAGGCGGACGCAAAAAACTTTCAATGCTCAACGCTCAACTCTCAACTTTTTATTACCTTTGCAACCCACAAGCCGCGATGGTGGAATGGTAGACACGAGGGACTTAAAATCCCTTGGCCAGGAATGGCTGTGCGGGTTCGAGTCCCGCTCGCGGCACTTGCCAAAGGCAAGAAGGAGTTTAGCGGGCTTATTAAGCCCGCTTATAGTTTCACCCTAACCTAAATTATATGCTCGTAAAAACATATTGTGCAGCAGTCAATGGTCTTGACGTAACAACCGTTCAGGTAGAGACAAGCATGTCACGAGGCATGCAGCTACACATGACGGGACTGGCTGACACGGCAGTAAAAGAAAGCTACGACCGCATCAAGGCAGCATTGATCAATAACGGTCTGAAAATGCCCATGATGGATATTACCATCAACCTTTCACCTGCCGACATCAAGAAAGAGGGCTCTGGCTATGATCTTCCTATTGCCATTTCCATACTTGCTGCAAGCGACAAAGTCGCTCTTGAGCTGCTTGATAAGTTTATGCTGGTGGGAGAACTGGGACTCGACGGTAAACTAATGCCCATCAAAGGTGCCCTGCCCATTGCCATTCGTGCACGCAAAGAGCAATTCAAAGGTCTGATAGTGCCTCGCCAGAACATCCGCGAAGCCGCCGTGGTCAACAATCTCGATGTCTATGGCATGGACAGCCTGATGGATGTCATTAATTTCTTCAATGGGAAATCAGACATTGAACCCACCCGAATCAATACTCGCAAGGAATTTTACGAGCAGCAGAACCACTTCGAGCTCGATTTCTCCGACGTTCGTGGTCAGGAGAACGTAAAAAGAGCACTTGAGGTAGCAGCAGCGGGCGGACATAACCTCATTATGATTGGTCCCCCGGGTAGCGGAAAATCCATGTTGGCAAAACGACTGCCCAGCATTCTGCCACCCCTCTCACTGGCCGAGAGTCTGGAAACCACGCAGATACACTCTGTAGCAGGCAAGCTCGCACGTGACACCAGCCTCATCACCCAGCGTCCCTTCCGCAGTCCTCACCACACCATATCCCAGGTTGCACTCGTTGGCGGGGGTCAGAACCCGCAACCTGGCGAAATAAGCCTTGCACATAACGGAGTCTTATTCATCGACGAGATGCCAGAGCTCGCGCGCTCAGTCCTCGAAGTTCTGCGTCAGCCGTTAGAGGATCGTACCATCTCCATCAGTCGTGCCAAGTACAATGTGGAGTACCCATGTTCCTTTATGCTCATTGCCTCCATGAACCCCTGCCCATGTGGTTACTATGGCGACCCGACCCACCACTGTAACTGCACCCCAGGACAAATAAGCCGCTATCTCTCTAAAATAAGCGGTCCCCTACTCGACCGCATCGATATTCATTGCGAGATACAGGCCGTGCCCTTTGCCCAGCTCTCGCAGATGCAGCCCGGCGAGCCCTCATCCGTCATCCGCGAAAGAGTGATAAAGGCCCGCCAAATACAAACCGAGCGCTTCAGCTCCCTCTCCTTGGGAGAGGGCGGGGGGAGAGGCCGAATCCACTGCAACGCCCAAATGACGGAGCGCATGCTCCACGAGTTTGCCGAGCCCGACGCCGCCTCACTCGACATGCTTCGCATGGCCATGGAGCGCCTGAAGCTCTCTGCCCGTGCCTACAGCCGCATCCTCAAGGTGGCCCGCACCATTGCCGACCTCGCCGGCTCAGAAAAAGTCCAATCCATGCACATCGCCGAAGCCATCGGGTATCGTAACCTCGACCGCGGTGACTGGGCAGAGAGAGGTCTTTGATTTTCGATGCTAATATATAATAAGGTATGGACGAGCAACAGAACATCATCATCTATCGTACGGCGGATGGTGTCGTCCGGCTTGATGTTCGGTTGGAAGATAAAACGGTATGGCTGACTATAGACCAAATGGCAGAGCTGTAGGCAAGTCACGCTCTACCATTAATGAGCATATTCTTCATATATACGAGGAAGGAAATTAGAAGGAATGACGTGAAGATAGCCAAGAACTGTCTTTCGGCTGATGAGTTGAAGAAATCATCCTGATGAAGAGCACTCAAAGTCCCAGTCGTCTATTTTGAAGTAGAGGTCCTGCTCGGTGGGATCGAAGTCCTCCCAATAGTAGAAGAAGTCCTGCGCCTGGGGAGGCAATTCTCCATGCCCCTCGCGGAAGAGGCGCTGCGTGGCCTGCTCCTGCATGGCCTCCCTACGCATGGTCAGGAAATAGTCGCGCCAATAGTCCGAATCAACGTCAAACTTCTCGTATCTGAAGGATTCGTACCACCCGTCGCCAGCCCAGTATTCCCAGCAGTTGCGTCCCTGCGGGTTATTGAAGTCGTAGCGACGGTCAATGTCATCGATACGCCGGCCCAGCAGTTCACACCATCCATTGGAGATAACATCCTGCAGACAGACATAATCGGGGTTGAACCACACGCCCAGCCAGTCTGCGTAGTCCTTGTCGTGTATCTGTTCAATGCCGAAAGCCCACAGATGTTTAGCCCACTGGGGATGGCCGGCCTCGGCGCAAAGGTCACCCAAGGTCATAGCTTTGCAGGCTTTACGCCCGCAGGTGGAGGCACACCTGATGGGGTGTATCTCGCGGTTCACTACTGCACGCAACATGTCTGGTTGCATGTACTGCACACCACGAACGGGTGAACAGCTGCACACCCGCTCATGAAAGAATCTTTTTCTCATTCTCTTTTTTGTAAGTAAAACGTAACTGAAAAGCAACATGTCGGCACTTTTCTGAAGTCAAGACGGCACTTTTCTGACAGGAAAGTGCCGACTTGACGGTACAAACTGCAATAACCGTCGTTATTGCCTGCTGAAAGGGAACTTGAACGTTCTCTGCAAAGGTACGAAATTTTTCTTGGTTTTGCAAGAGAAACGGCCCCAAAAAGTGACAACGGAAGTGTTAAACTTTCGTCAGGCGCTGAAGCCTATCTGACGGCGGGGTTTCAGTTCGATGGTGCGGGGGTTGAACTTCTCGAAGGCCTTTCGGATGTCAGCGACCTCTATGGTCTGGTAGAGTGCGGCCGTTACAGACCCGTCGTGAGCCGTCACACGGTCGGCCAGCGCGGGAATGATGCCGTTGCTGATGTACTGCTCCACCCAGCGTGCATTACCGAAGTTACGCGTGCGCTGCTGCAGGGTCAGCTCAATGGTGGAGAGCAGTTCCTTGGCAGCCTCATCGGTGAGCACGTAGTCCTCGCGTTTCAGCAGGCGGCAGGCAATGTCCATGAGCTGCTGAGCGTCATAGTCCTGAAAGCGGAACTTGTAAGGAAAGCGCCCCATGAGCCCGGGATTGGTCTGGAGCATGCCGTCCATTTCCTTCTCGTACCCTGCCAGAATGATGAGCATGTCCGGGTCGGGCTGTGTCAGCACGGTGAGCAGCGAGTCGATGACCCGTCCTCCAAAGTCCTTGCGGTCATTGGCTCCGTCGTAGAGCGTGTAGGCCTCGTCAATGAAGAGCACGTTACCGCGAGCCTCTTCGAGCACGGCCTTCATGTTCTCCTCGGTCTCACCGATGTAACGCCCCACGAGGCGCGTGCGGTCAACGGCGACGACATCACCCTTGGAAAGCAGTCCGAGCGAGTGATATACCTTGCCCAACTGCCGCGCTACGGTCGTCTTGCCCGTCCCGGGATTGCCGGTGAATATGGCATGGAAGACGTTTTTGCCTCGTGTCTTCAGGCCTAAGCGTTTCCGTTCGATGCTGAAGCGGGTCTGGTTGGCCACGGTGATGATGCTCTGCTTGACGTCGTCAAGTCCCACCATAGCGTTCAGCTCACGTATGCTCTCCTCGAAGTCGGTCTGTCCCTCGGTCAGGCGGCCAAGGTTCAGGTCCCCGGGCTCCAGCGTGTCAACCTGGAAACTGGCAAGGTTGTTGATAGTACGCTGAATAAAGCGAGGACAGACGTCTTCTGCCACGAAGCGCCGCACGTCAGCCAGCGTCCAGCCGGAGAGCCGGCCCTGCCCGTGGGCTTTCAGCACGGCCAGTGCCAGGCGGTGGGAGGCTAACGAAGACAGTTCGAGCCCCGCCTCAATGACTGCGCCGTTGAAGGCCTGCACCATTTCGAAGGCGGTGTAAGGCTGTTGCTCTAACCGGTTTTCGCGCGGGAAGAAGTCGTTCAGCGAGGGGAACACCTCCAGCACGTTGTCCACTTCCTGTTTCAGTCCGCACAGCCAGAGGCAGCTGCGCTTGTCCTGTCGCACTTTCTCGACGATGCGCCTGACGATGACCTTGCCGCCCGTAGAGAGCAGCGAGCCGACGTTGGTCAGGCAGTACGCGGCATAGTCAGGCTGCTCCAGTCGTTCATTCAGAGACTCGTAGGGGTTGCCGCGGGTGACATCATAGAGTGTCTGGCAGTCCAGGCAGACGAGCATCTCGCCCCGCCCCACCGTCTTGTGGAAGAGCTGCAGGGTTTTGTCGTCCAGATCCCTGTTGACCGTGCTGATGAGGTAGTTCCTGTTCTCCTTGACGGGTGGACGGGAAAGTCCCTCCCGATAGATGTTGAAGAGGTCTATCTGCGCATTCTCCATCGCCTTGCGCCGCAGCATGGCCGTTCCCGGCTGGCTCGCCATCAGGGTCCAGCCACCGTGCTTACCCTCCAGACTGCAGGTTACGATGTCTGCCAGTCCTAACGGCTCTTCTTCTTTCATGGCCGAGAGCCTGAAGTGTCCGCGCTTGGTGAGGGTCAGCGGAACCTGCAGCAGCACGTCGTTCATCCAGCGAAGATACAGGGTGTATTTGCCGGGTAGCCAGACACGATATGACTGCATGGCATACACGAGTGTGGGCCACTCGAAGTCCGACTGCGCAGCGTCCAAGCTGCTGCACATAGGGAAGAAGTCGTCAGCGTAGATGTTGCATTGACACTCGCTGAAATCTTCTGCATCGAAGGGAGCGTTTTTCATGATGATGGTGACAGTAACGCCACCAATAGTGTAATGAGACTTGTGTTCTGATGCTAATGAAACTTCTATCTTATCGATATTGTACATAAAAAAGTTGGAAGTAAAGTAATAAAAACATCTGAAAACGATTGCTCAGTAAAGAGCGCAAGAGTCATTAGGGCCAAGCCGTAAGGCCCGCCCTTGGTATCATAGAAATTCAAAAAGGTGTAGAATCTCTATCACATAGTTGCACGTAATTGTATCAAAATGTCAAAGAACGCCCTTCAGAGTAGTCAACGCTAACGCTCATGTCAACGTCAACAGCTAACAGCCATCAGCTAACTGCCAATAGCTCATTGACTAAATTTCTGTTGGTTTCTTTTTTCATTACGTTTATTTAAATGTGATAGGTTTATTCTCCATTTTGGGGCTGCAAAAGTATAATAATAATGGTTACGTTGTTCTTTTGAGTACATGATTTAACATTTATTTAACAGTTAAGTCCCTCATTATACCGCTTTCGCGACCCTTGACATGTCGTCAAAGGTACTTTCGTTCGACAATGAAAACAAAAACTTCGTGTTTTGTTTTGCATTGTTCTCACTTATTCGTACCTTTGCAGGCAAAGAAAGGAACAACCATACAGCAACGCCTGATGAAAAAACTGCGCAACACATTAGGAACATTGGCGGCCATCGTGGTAGCATTCGCCGTGGCCGACATTGGGGGCGCGGCCTATTTGCTGGGCTATTCGCTGAATCCTGACCCCGAAAGGACGGACACGGCACAACACCTGAGGCAACTGTACGACCTCTACCCAGAGGCAAGGGGATGGATGGACAGCCTGCAACGCGTTGGGGCGCTGCGCGACACGTTTGTGACGGCGGCCAACGGTGAGCAACAGCATGCCTACTACATCAGCAACGGCAGCCAGCGCACGGCGGTGGTGCTGCACGGATGGCGCGACAATGCCCTGAAGTTCCTTTATCTGGCACGGCTCTATGACCGCCTTCTGGGCTACAACGTGGTCATGCCCGAACTGCACGCCCACGGGCTGAGTAACGGCGAGACCATACAGATGGGGTGGCTGGACCGCAAGGACGTAAGGCGCTGGATGGAGCTGTTCAGGACTGACACCATGGTGGTGCACGGCGTGTCGATGGGTGCCGCTACGGCCATGATGCTGTCTGGCGACGAGCCGCCTGCGGGCATCAGCGACTTGCGCATAGTGGAGGACTGCGGCTACACCAGCGTGGATGACGAGTTCAGGGGCGAGCTGCACAACCAGTTCGGACTGCCGCCCTTTCCGCTGCTGCCCACGGCGAGCCTGCTCTGCCGGCTACTGAATGGTTGGGACTTCGAGGAGGCATCGGCACTACGGCAGGTTGAGAAGTCGCAACTGCCCATGCTGTTCATTCATGGAGACAGCGACACCTTCGTTCCCACGGAGATGGTCTATAGGCTCTACGACGCCAAGCCCGGAAAGAAAAAGCTGTGGGTGACCCGGGGCAGCGGGCATGCCCAGTCGTACCTGGACCACAGAGAAGAGTACGTAAGGCACGTGGCTGACTTTCTGAACCGCAGCTTCCAATAACGAAACAATCACTATTATTCACCAAACATAATAAACTACTAAAATGAAGTATCTACTCAAATCAATGTTTACAACAAGGAAAATGATGGGGGCCCTGCTACTGCTGACGGGAGCCCTGTCGGCAACGGCCAACGACATTCACGTGGCCACGACCGGAAACGATGACAACGCTGGAACTGAGTCGGCACCGCTGCTGACCATCCATAAGGCAATGGAAATGGTGCAGCCCGGCGACCGCGTGCTGGTGCACGAGGGAACCTACTACATCAGCCAGCGCATCAAGATTCCGGCACTGAACACCACGCCCGACATGCGCTGCGAGCTGCGCGCATGGCCCGAGGATGCCGTGGGCAAGGTCATCATTGACGGCAGCAACATGCAGCCTGCCACGGAGAACGACTTTAAGATGGCACGCTGCATCTACGTGAACCACGAAGCTAACTACTGGACCTTCTACGGACTGACGCTGCAATATGCCAAGGACAACGGCATGAAGATGGAGGGATCGTACAACATTGTGGAACGCTGCACCTTCCGCTATAACAACGACACAGGCCTGCAAATCGGCATGTTCAAGGACTTCTCGATAGAGGAGACCAAGTCGTTCCCCATCAGCGGAAAGCCGGTGTTTAACCCCAACTTCAGCTACTGCCGGTACAACAAGGTCATCAACTGCGACTCTTACGAGAATGCTGACCTGAAGTCGTTCAGCGGCTCTGACGACGGCGGCGATGCCGACGGCTTTGCCGTCAAGCTGTTCCCCGGACCTGGAACCGAGTTCCACGGGTGCCGTGCCTGGAACAACTCCGACGACAACTGGGACCTCTACATGACCTACCACCCCGTGGTCATTGACCACTGCTGGGCCTGGCATGCCGGCTACTACACGCAGAACGGCAGCGTCAAGGAGGGAAAGAACGGTAACGGCTTCAAACTGGGCGGCGGCGGTTCGGCCGGCGGCGCTAACTTCGACCACTCTGTCGGTGCCCATGTGGTCACTAACTGTGTGGCATTCGAGAACCTGCATAAGGGCTTCGACCAGAACAATGCCTACGAGGGCATGTACATCTTCAACTGCGTGGCCTGGGGCAACGAGTTTAACTACCGCTTCCCCACTGAGTTCAAGTTCGGAACGATGGACATTCACAACTGCATCGGTTGGGGTGCCACAGCCACGAAGAGCGGCCACAAAGTGGGCAACCACGAGTTCCTGTCGCCCGACAAGGACGGCTACCAGGACCCCACGGCCGGTACTACCTACAACTCATGGACGACCATTGACGGCTGCAGCCCCATCAAGGAGAGCTACAAGCCTGACGGCGGCGACTATACACCCGCCACACAAGACCACAGCGGGGAGTTCCTGTCACTGAGCGTTGCCGACTTCATGGCTGAACGTGAAGCTGACGGCTCGCTGCCCGAAAACAACTTCGCACGCCTGAAGCCGAACAGCATCTTCAAGGACATGGGAATGCCCGTCGTGGGCTTCATGCCTGCCCGCAAGATGACTGAGAGTGAATGTCTTTCGTATATCGAGGGCCTTAACGAGTACGTGACCGCCGACGACCTGTACATTCCCTATAACGACGATGCACCGGACTTTGGTGCCTACGAGCTGGACGGCGTGCCCGCTGACATGACCATACCCGAGAAGATTACCCTGAGCTGCACTACGGGTAACGCCATGCAGGAGATTGTAGAGGGCAAAGAGATCACACCCATCACCTACGAGTGGAACGAGGTTGGAACGGAGGCCACGGTGGAGGGTCTGGCCGAAGGACTCACCTACACAATGAACGGCCGGCAGCTGACCATCAGCGGTACGCCACTGGCGGGCTGCACATACAGCATAACCGTGACGGGCAATACGGCTGAAGGCGTTAAGCCTGTCACCACTACGGGCACCATCACCCTTGTCACACCATTCCGCGTACTCACCGGCGACTGGTACCACTTCCAGGACGAGTGGGAGAACCTGCCCGAAGACCTGAAGGGCGTCATTGAGCTCATTGCAGGCAGCAGCAATACTACCACCTTCGCCCCCGACAAGACGGAGAGCGACGGCTCGGTGCCCGGAGGCTGTACCAAGGGCGGCATCGACATGGGCAAGAACAACGGCGGCATCAGGTGGACACTCAACAGCGGCGTGCTGCAGCTGAAGGTGAACCTGCACTTCACCGGCGACCGCACGTACAAGATTAACTGGACCTACGACGACGGCACCACCGGCAGCTTTACTACGGAAAAGATGAAGAAGACCACGCTGTTGGCATGGGACCTGATACAGCAGGCCGGACTCAGCGAGGAGCAGGCCAAGCGCATCCGTACCCTTGAACTGCTCAACACGAGCAGCGGCGGCGGTGCACGTGTCTATGACATGTACGTTCGCGTGCCTGCCACTTCGGCGACGGGCATTGTTGGACTGAGGACGACGGACAACAAGCCACAGACGCGTAAGTTCATGGAGAACGGACTATTAATCATTGAACATAACGGACAGCGCTACGACGCTGCCGGACGTCAACTGAAATAAACAACAAGATGAAGAAACTGTTGCTCATGATGCTCGTGCCGGCGCTTGCGGCATGTGGAGGCAGGACGACGGACAGCGGACAGCAGGCCGCTGACTCCGTCAATGTGGAAATGACCATGGAAGAACTGATGCTGCCCGACACGAGCTACGCCTCAGTAGAAGCCGTGAAGTATGTGGTGGAGAATGCCGACTCGGCAGCCCACCCGCTGAAGGATTTTGACGACCGTTACCAAAAGGCTAACGGTGTGTTTGCCTTCCGTAAGAACCTGATGCGTAACGCTGACTTCGGAGGCACCGTGCAAGGAACGCCTAAGAGCATCGAGATAGCATGGGAGTTTACGACCGACTACGACACCACCCACACCCGCTTCGGCGTGTGGGGCGGTGGCTCGGGCTGGACAGGACAGCCGCTCTACGTACACTGGACCGACGAGCAGATGGCGGCCTTCCGCCAGCAGTCGCCCGGTCTGACGCCCGACTTCGGACCCGAGGAAATCATCGTGGGCTCGCTGTGCGGCAAGGGTTACTTCATCAACTACCAGACGGGACGGGCATCACGGCAGCCGCTCGACCTGGGCAACGTGGTGAAGGGCACCGTGTCGCTCGACCCCGAATACTACAACCTGTACGTCGGTCAGGGTGTGCCCCGCAAGGCAGGACCCTTCGGTTGTCAGGCGTTCGACCTGCTGAAGCATGAGCGCACCTTCTTCTTCGGTCCCGACCAGAAGGCTTGGCGCGGATGGAACGCGTTTGACTCCTCTCCCATCGTGGCAGGCGGCTTCCTGTTTTGGCCGGGCGAGAACGGCAGCTTCTATAAGTATGAGCGTCGCCAAGGTTCGCTGCAGCGCGTCAGCGTCATGCGTTATCGGGTCAATGGTGCTGCGCCGGGCATTGAGTCGAGCCTCTGCGTCTATCGCAACTACGGTTTCTTCTCCGACAATCGCGGTAACGTCATCTGCGTCAACCTGAACACCATGCGCCCCGTGTGGTACTACAACAACCACGACGACTCCGACGGCACCATGGTATGCCGCGTGGAGCAGGGAACACCATATTTATATACAGCCTGCGAAGTAGATAAGCAAGGGGACTCCGGCTTCAGCCACTTTATTAAGCTGAACGCGCTGAACGGACAGTTGGTCTGGGAGCAGAAGATTGCCTGCAAGCGGCTGAACCTGCCGGGTAAGACGCTCGACGGCGGCATGTATGCCAGTCCACTGTTGGGCAGGGGCGACTGCGAAGACCTGCTCTTCGCACAGGTATGCCGCAACGGTGCGTCGAAGTCGGTAGGCGAGCTGACGGCTTTCAGCACGAAGGACGGCTCCATTCGCTACACCGTGCCCTACGGTCAGTTTGCCTGGTCGTCACCCGTCCCGTTCCTCAACGAGAAGAACGAAATGTTTGTCTTTGCCGGTGATGCATCGGGCATCCTGCGCATTGTCCGTGGCAAGACGGGCGAAGTGGTGTGCCAGAAGACCGTGGGCTCCAACTTCGAGTCGTCGCCTGTGGTAGTCGGCAACACGGCAGTCGTAGGCTGCCGCGGCCGCGTGATTTATAAGTTTGTGATTAAGTAAGCCTTATAAGCCCTATCACCCTTACTGCCCCCCCACATACTGTTCCCAGTTCACCTCGTCGATGAAGGGCTGCAGGCGCTGTGCCCAAATGGTATAGCCCGGCCGCGAAAGGTGCAACCCGTCAACACTCAGGTAGCGGATGAGCACGTTCTGCGCCTTACCGCCACGGGCCGTAAAGAAGGGGAAGAGGTTAATGAACGTGATGCCCAGCTCGTCGCAGTACTGCTGTAGCATGGCATTAATAACGGGTATATCGTCAGTACGGCCCTGCAGGTTCTTCCAGCGGCCAAAGCCCTCGTTAATGGGCAGCAGACTCTGCACGAACAGCTCCGTTTCAGGAGCTCCCACACGGATGGTGTCAATAACGCCCTTCACCTTGCGGAACACCTGCTCTGCCGTCAGATGATGGCTCAGGTCGTTAGTGCCGCACATCAGGAAAATGGCCTTGGGCTTCTTGGGCAGTATCTGCACCAGACGACAGGTAATGCCTAATGCGTCGTCACCCGAGATACCACGGTTCACTATGTTCTTATTGCGCAACAATGTGCTCCAGTCGCCAAAACTAATAGCATTCTCGGTGAGGCTGTTGCCCAGCATCACTATCTTTGTACTGTCAATATCGTCTAAACTCTCAAACAGCGTTACCCGCTCGTTGTAATGTTGCGTGAACCGATAGGCCACGTGCTGTGCCTTCATGACAGGACAACCGACAACGGACAACAGGCAACACCCAACACCCAGCACCCAACACCTTAAACTTGATACTTTCATTTCTTTTTATGTGCTTCTATATATCTATGAACCCAATCTACAAACGGCTGGGTCTTCTTTATACTATACCGAATGCCTCCCGCCCAGATGCGGCAGGCCTTGTCAATATCGTTCTCAGGATTATATTTGGACATAATCACCTTGAACATCGCCTTCGACTTCTCTACACTGTAGCGGTCGTCCAGCTTGAAACGCTCTGACTTGCCGCGCTGCTTCAGGATGTCGTTGCACTCCTTCACCAGAACTGGCGCAATCTGCATCACGCCCACATAAATGCCACAACGGGCACGGGGGTTACCCTTGCTCTCGTGCCATATAATAGCCTCCATCACGGGTTCCCAGTCAAACTCTGCTGCGGTGGCCGTACTGTCTGACGGAACGGCTGCAGTGGAAGTCCTCTGCCCCATCACTGGCAGCGTCAGCAGTAAAGTTAAAAATATGGTACATAATGTCTTGGTCATTGTAGTTTGTTTTTTAGGATTTTTTAGAACTGAAAATAAATAAACGGTTGAATAGTGCTGCTCTTCGTCTGGATAACCAGATAGATAACAGCCACCAGTGCCAGACACTCCAGCACCAGGCCGCCCTTTTGCAGTATGGCAATGGGCTTCTCCTTCCACACGCGGGGAATGAAATGGGAGATATAGCCCAGCAGAATAAGCAACATGACGTATGTATAGCCGCTCACCACTCCCGGCAACAGTTCCCAGTGCATGTTGAACAGCATCTGCTGAATCATGAGCAGGCTCTTGTCGAACGACACGTTACGGAAGAAGATAAACGTAAAGCAGACGAAGTGGAACGTCAGCAGTATAGCCATGAAGCGCTTAATGCCATGAGAGAGATAATGCTTGTCGTGGTGCAGCACCTCTGTGCGCAGAAATTTATGACAAGCCAGTGCCGCACCATGCATGGCGCCCCAGACCACAAAGTTCAGGTTGGCTCCGTGCCACAGTCCACCAATAAGCATGGTCACAAAGAGATTGACGTAAGTACGGATTTTTCCCTTGCGGTTGCCGCCTAACGATATGTAGATGTAATCTCTGATCCAGGTTGAGAACGACATGTGCCAGCGGTGCCAGAACTCTGAGACGCTGGCGCTGATGTACGGTGTGTTGAAGTTCTGGGGGAACGTAAAGCCTAACAACAGTGCTATGCCTATGGCCATGTCGCTATAGCCGCTGAAGTCGCAGTATATCTGCAGCGTGTAGCCGTAGATGCCCAACAGGTTCTCCACACCAGAGTACAGGCTGGGGTCTTCGAACACACGGTCAACGAAGTTCAGGCTGATATAGTCGCTGATAACACATTTCTTGATGAGTCCTACGGAAACAAACCATACGCCACGCGCCATCATCTCGTTCGTCACCCGCGGCACACGGCGTATCTGCGGCAGGAAGTCGCGTGCCCTGACAATAGGACCGGCCACTAACTGCGGGAAGAACGACACGTAGAACGCATAGTCGAGGAACGAATTGACCGGTTTCAGCTGTCCACGGTAGATGTCGATGGTGTAGCTCAGGCTCTGGAACGTAAAGAAGCTGATGCCCACCGGCAGGAAGATGTCGAACGGCTGGAAGTTGCTGCCTATGCAGTCGGCTATCATCTTACCAAAGAAGTTGGTGTATTTGAAGTAGCCTAACAGGCCCAGGTCAACCAGCAGACTGAGCACCAGGAGGAACCTTCCTCTGCCTCTCCCAAGTTGGGAAGTCTCTCCACTCTCCTCTCCTCTCTCTCCTCTGCAAGCATAAATCCCCTTTGCAAGGAAGTAGTCACTCACCGTCACTACCGCTAACAGGAAGAAGTAGAAACCACTGCTCTTATAATAAAAGTAGTACGAGAACGCCGTCACAAACAACAGCCGAGCCGTCATCTTCTTCTCCAACAGGAAATAGACCAGCGTGAACCCTAAGAAAAGGAACAGAAACAGCGACGTGCTGAATATCAGCGGGTCGTCACTGTGGTAAGTCAGCTGTTGTAATATTTTATCTACCATTTGCTATCTACGCTCAACGCTCTACACTCCACACTCAACGCTCAACGCCCGACACTACCCCTACGGTAGTTTTCAACACCAGCCAATATCGACTGGTATATCTTGCCGGCCAGCACCTTGCCGCCCTTGTAGTTCAAATGTGTATAATCCTTGGCGGCCAGACCGTCGTCCACATATTTCTTCATGCTGTCGTTGCCACCCATTATCTGGTGAACATTCAGATAGCCTACGCCACACTCTGAGGCCAGCACGCGCTGGAAGCCCACCAGCTTCTCCACACCCTTCAGTGTGTGAATGCCGCCGGCCGAGCGCTGCACGCGGTCGGGAACGCTGAACACCACGATACTCGTATTGGGGAAAGCCTTCTTGAAGTTCTCAATGACCGTCTTCATACGGTTAATGTACGCACGGCACTGGGCGTCAGTGGCCTTGTCGTTCACCACGTTCAGTCCAAACTGCAGGATGATGAGGTCGTAGGGACGGTACTTATTGATTTCCTGCATCGTCTTGACGGGAATCTTCGACAACATGAAGCCCGGCGTGCCGCGCATGCTGTAGTTGTCGAGTGCCACACCCCGCGCACCGTCCAGTGCCACGCCATACAGCCGTGTCTTGGTCGTTGCGTTCGGGAAGGTGTAGTTCAGCTTGGTCATGTGAGCCTTCGTCTCCATCACCTGAATCTCGTCTTTAGCCTCGAATGTCTGTTCACCAGTGGTCAGACTGTCGCCCGATGTGCGCACCGTGAACTTCGCATCTGTGGCAAAGAAGAGCGTGGCACGCTCCCAACTGGCCACATGCGGCTTGTACTTCGTTGCCGTCAGGTTCAGCGTAGCACCCGCCGACGCATGGTAGTAACGCTGGTTCATGGCTTCCAGGTTGGCATCAAAAGGCTTCTTCAGTATGCAGTTCTCCTTGATGCTCTTGCTCCTGGCCGAAATGGTTGGCTTGTTCGTACCTACACCGCCGCCGCAGTCCACCCATCCGGGACCGCTGCCGCCATACTTGGCCTGCAACAGCTCACGCAGGTCGCAAGTCAGGATGTCACTCTCAATAAACGAGTCGCCAAAGTAGGCAATGTTAATGGTGCCACCCTTCTTGGCATTCAGCAGCTTACTCCAGAAATGGTTCATGCCGCCGGCCTTGCCGTGCGAGAAATCCTCAAAGAGCACAACACCGGCAGGACGGTAGAGGGCAGGAGCCTCAGCCCCCCCTTCCGTCCCCCCTTGGGGGGAAACCGCTGCGCTTGAAGCCTCCCCTCGGGGAGGTTCGGAGGCGGATTCTTCTATCTCAGCCAACATCTCCACCGGACGGCTCTCGAAATCGCCAAAGCTGAACGTTGGCAGCAGCCCCATCAGCAACAGCACTGCCACCACACTTAAAGTGAGAAGGAATGTCTTTCCCGTTGAATTCTCCATCGCTAATAATTCTTATAAGCGGCTGCAAAGTTAATAACTTTTTGTTAAACAACAAAATAATTTCGTAATAAGAGAAAAAAACACTCCTCTCTCAACGCTAAACTCTCAACTTTTTAGTACTTTTGCTCCATGAAACAAAAGTTGCTATCCATATTTTTGCTGCTGGCCGTTGTTGTCAGCGCAAATGCTCAATACGATCTGCTCTCTGCCAAGAAGGGGGTTGTCAAGAACAGTTATGACTTCTGGGTTTATACCCCTGAGGACTATTACTTCAGTCAGGAATCCACGGCACTCATTGTCTTCCTGCATGGCGCAAGCCTTTGTGGACATAACCTGAACCGCGTGCTGCGCTACGGTCCCATTGACGCTGTCAAGATGGGACGCGACATTCCCGCCCTCATCGTGGCACCGCAGAATCCCGGCGGACCGTGGAACCCTCATAAGCTCAATGCCATACTGGAGTGGATGGAGGAGCACTATCCCTACAACAAGAGTCGTGTCTATGTGTTAGGCATGAGCCTCGGCGGATATGGCACACTCGACTTTGCCGGAACCTACCCCGAGAAGATTGCCGCTGCCATCGCCCTTTGTGGTGGCAGCACCCTCAAGGACTATCACGGACTGGGCGAGTTGCCCCTGTGGATAGCCCATGGCACTGCCGACCGTGCCGTTTCCGTACGCGAGTCGCAGAAGGTGGTGGAGGGCATGCAGCGCCTCGGCATCACCAGCCGCCTGCGTTACGACTGGCTCAGGGGAGCCTCCCACGGTGCCCTGGCCCGCTTCTTCTACACCGGCAAGACTTACGAATGGCTGTTCCAGCACACGCTCAACGACCCCGAGCGGCGTGTCAACCTGACCATCGACATCACCCAGAGCGACCTCACGTCAGCCTACAAAGACATCAAGCGCCGCACCGACCAGTTAGAAACGGAGCTCAACAGCAGCGACAAACCCTGGGGAATACAAGAGTGGTAGCATATTAAAATGAGAAATGAGTAATGAGTAATTAGTAATTAGTAATTATGATTTCCGTGCAAGCCCTTGCACAATGCCTGCCCTGGGGGATATTCACCGCCTTTATGTGGTAATCATAATTACTCATTACTAATTACTCATTACTCATTACTAATTACTAATTACTCATTACTAATTACTAATTACTAATTACTCATTACTAAACTCATTACCCATTACTAATTACTAATTGAAGTTTCCCTCCCTTCTGACCCCCTCTGACTCCCCTGTAGGGGGAGGACAGAATGTGTGCATGCCCTTGCGTGGTAATCATCCCCCTCCTACAGGAGGGGTTCTTGCTCTGGCAAGCGTCCCTGCGGGCCGAGCGAGGGGAGGTCACTTCGAGCTTAATTTTGCTGATTATCTCGCAATTCATGGAGGTGGGAAACTTTAGTTACTAATTACTCATAAGTAGATGGACACAATTATCTTATATAAACAACGAATTTAACGAATTTCACTAATTAATGCTACGCGCAGCAATTCGAGTAATTCGTTAAATTCGTTGTCAAAAAAAAGGATTGTATAAACCGAGATTCTAACCTACAATCTCGGGAAAAAGTTATAGCAATCTCGGGAAAACTTATAACAATCTATCGGCCAACAAGATAAAAAAGCACAAAGAAAAGCAAGGAAAACCCCTACAAGATGATTGGATTTTCCTTGCTTTTTGTGTCTAAGGCTTCGAGGGAGCTCCCTTAGACCTTTGACCTTTGACCTTAGGCCTTTGACCTTTGACCTTAGACCTTACCTCACAAACACCTTCACGGTCTTACGTCCGGCGGCGCTGTCGGCCTCGATGACGTAAGTGCCGGGCTGCAGCTGGAACTGGCAGGTAGTGCCACAGTCGGCAGCCTGATACATCGTGGCACCGCTGATGTTCACGGCACGCACCTGCTGCAGGTTGTCAGTAGCCGTTACGGTTACCTGACCGCCACGAACGCTGATGACAACAGAAGTCTCGCTCTGTCTCTCCACCGGAGAAGCTATTTCAGTGCTCGTCAGGAAGTAACGTCCGTAGTCGTTCGGCTGGATGGTGACGGTGCCGTCCTCGCCAACCTCCGTCGATTCACCCGTCAACGCGTCATAGACGTAGAGCGTGGAGAGCGGAGAGTGGAGGGTTGAGGGTTGAGCGTGGAGCGTTGAGCGTAGAGCGTTATCGTTGTCGTTGACGTTATCGTTGACGTTGACGTTCACGTTGACGTTCACGTTGACGTTGACGTTATCATTGCCCACCACGCCGAAGGGCACCATGTCAAGCTGCGGACGATGGTCGATGCTCACGGCACGCTCTCCGGCTACGGTATAGATGGTCGGCACGTCAGCAAGGTTCGAGTCGAACAGCGTCGGTGCGTCCTCCGTCTCCACATAGCCGGTGGCAGCGTCTGCGTCGAGGGCGATGTCTGCCCTTGACGTGTGCTCACCGTCAGATGCCGTCAGGCTTACCCACAGCATGGGTGAAGGCTCCTGTCCGTTATTCTTTGGCACGTATTGAGTCGGATCGGTGTAGTTACCGTCGGTGATGGCCCAACGGTTGAAGACGATGTTCTCCGGGGCTTCACTGGCCTTACACCTGATGATGAACGCCTGCAGCGGACGTATAATGCGGTCTGCCTTGTTCTCGGCGGTAATCTCATCGGTCGCATTCACTGCCCGTGCAGCTCCGTCCTTATAGATGTAATAGACGGGTGAGAGCTTCGGGTTGTAGCTGTAGTAGTCCTCACGATCCCCATAGCCGAAGAAACGGCCCATGTCGATAGAGGCCATGAACGGGTTGCCCACGAGATAGTAGGTATAGCCGTCCTCGTCGGTACCTTGTGCCTGTAACTGAGACAACGGAATCTTCCATTCCTCCACATCTGCCGACGTGTTGTCGAAGACAAAGCGACCATAGAGTTCCTCACCCTTGGTGACTGTCTTCGCATCCACAGCACCTGTAGCAGGGATGGTATTGTCCCACTGATAGTAGTCATACTGCGTGTCAGCCTTCGGCAGACGGATAAGGGCATTACCCGTCAAAGCTTTCTTATGGGCACGAACGGCAAAGCCGCCATAATTATTATATGGTACCTGTACATCATTGTATGTATGGCTCCACTCCAAGAGGTTCGACGTCACACCACTGAACTTCAGTCGTGCAGAATAGTCAGTAGCACGCACATCGTTGGTCTTGGTAATGACCTTTGCCTGCTCCAGGTTCCACGACCGCTGGTAGAACGGATACTTCGTACGGCTATAGGAGCCAGAGCCTACCCCCGTCCCCTCCCAAAGGGATGGGGTGTCACTGAAGCTGATAGGCTGGAAGGCCTCCGTGAGCTGACGACCATTAGTAGCCTCCGTGATTGTCGTCGGCACATACATGTCACCGGCATACGTGCCCTTCAGTGGTGTGCTCATGAGATACCACTGGCCAGGCACAAACTCCTCCTCTACCCAAGCCTTCTCGTAGGTCAGACGTTGCTGCAGGCGCAGCTCCGCACGTGGCTTGAAGTAAATCTCCTTACAGATATTACCATAGAACTTCTCTACGTCGTAGCACTTGGCGATAGGAGTAAACGAACCTCCGTTAAACGGGTTCCATCCCCATGCACCACCAGACTGCGACATCGTCTGGTGTCCGAAGCAGCCCTCACCGCCATTGGCATGCGTGCCATAGCGTACCAGCATGTCGTAACGAATGAACTTATCGTCAAGATAAGCAGACGAACCGGAAGGACTGGTGTCCGATGCCAAGTCGTTTCGAGGATTGATCATGTCACCACCCGTCTGGGGCGTACCAGCAATCTTACCAGCATAGTTCTCATTTGTAAGGCTGGGTGAGTGGTTGTCGCCAAGCAGGGTGACGTAGGTAAACTTCATCGGTACGAAGCCCGGACGTTCAGTCAGCCGAGTGTCAATCTCGCCGTTGTCCTTATAGAGGTCAGTTGCAGGGTGTCCTGCCGTCGGTGTGTTCTGAAGATGAGTGTCGGCACCATCCTTATACAACTCGGCACGTGTAGAGCGGTTCCAGTTCTGGTCGTCATACCAGTTACCGCTATAGTATTTACTGGTACCTATCTGGTGGGCATTCCAAGTGACAAACTCGGGCACCACCTTGAAGACAATGTAGAGGTCGCCCAAGCAGGGGTTCGTGTCGTCGTCATCCTCATCTTTATAAGAGGTAGATACCTCATAGTAATAACCCTCATGGAACTCCACTTCGCCTTTAGAGAAGTCAAGCGGCAGGTACATACGGCTGGTGTTGACAAAAACGTCCGAGCTGCCTGCAGGGTCAATAATGTCGGCCACCTTTGCGCCTTCTTCCACGGTTGGGTCGTTAGTGGCAGAAATCTTCAGCTCAGTAGCAGTCAGCTCTAAGCTCTTGCCACAGAAGAAGAGCTTCTTACCATTGAGCGAACCACCCTTGTTCTGATAGCGTGCCACGGGCAGGTGCAGCTTGTAGCCGCTGTTCTTCATCTTGTGGAACTGCTCAATGCCTAAACGCACCACGCGGTGGTTATAACCCTCGGGGTACTCCACATCGCCGAAGCCTAACTCCATGACCGGAGCACCGGCGCTGCCCGTCACCTTGAAGGCCAGCTCAAGCGGTGAACAGATGTAGCGTTCTTCATCAACGTGGCGATTGACAGGAATGGCTGCAAACTTACGCTCACCCTCCTCAGTACTCGTAAACTTATGCGAGAAAATAGTGGTGGCCAACAGTTTCAGCTTACCTTCGCCGTTATTCCAATAGGTCTGAATAAGGTCGTGCATCGCCTCGGTGTAGCCGTCATCCGTAGGGTCGTAGTCAGTAGGCAGTTCTCCCGCAGTGAAGTCAGGGTACTTCACGCGGAAGTGGTCGAGTGCCTTCTCCAAGTAGAGGTCGCCCTCCTTGATTTCCTTGAACTCACTCTTCGGGCCGTCCCAGAAGTCGAACTGCACCGTGTAGGGCACATAGCCGTCTTCGGTAGGATACTGCACGGTGATGTTGAACGTCTTGTCAATCTCCGTCGCACCGCAGTCAATGCCGATGTTGCCATCGGAGTATTCGCCGCCCGACTCCAGGTCAACGCGCAGTACGTAGGGTGTGATGTAGTTACTGTACGTAGAGCAGACACTGCCCACGTAGGGGTTGCCCCAGCCCTCGAAGCCTATGACCTCCTGGTTACCCATGGTGTAGAACGACACGAAGTAGGTGGAGTTGACCTCCAAGGGGAAGAAGCGGTCGTCGAACTGGAAATAGACCACGCCCTCGCTGTCCTTGTAGTAGCCGCTCAGCTCGCCCTCGGGCAAATCGCCTACGGGCAGCGTTGCCTCGTCGTAGGAGGTAGGCACCAGCACCGTGGCATAGCGTATGTTGCTCTCGTTGTCGCCGCCGGAATAGACACCGGGGCCATAGACCTCCTCGTCGGCAATGTCGAGCAGCGGCTCGTTCATGTTGTCATGCTTCTTGAACAGGCGGTAGAACACTTTCTTCGTTCCCGTGTTCTTGCCCAGGGCGGCAAGCAGCTTGTCAGCCGGTGCTATCACCTTCACCTCCACGCCGGAACCTTCGTCACAAGGCGAGCCGAGCTGGCGCACATGTACTTGGGCCGACTGGGTGAAGAACGAGATCTGATCGACACAGTAGTCGGCACCATTGGTATTGTCGCAATAGTTGTCTATCTCCACGAAGTAGTGCTGCATGGTGCCATCGAGATAGTTGCTCATTTCGGCAGGAATGGTGGTGTAGCCATACACCTGATACCACTGGCCCTCGGCAATCGTGCCGCCCACTTCCTCCTGGATGTCACCAGTCACGAACGATACAACAGGTACACGCTGACCATTATCCTCAACACTAACACGGAAACGCAACTGTGGCTTCGTGGCACCATTAGTGATATCAGCCACATAGGCAGTATAGTACAGACGGGCATTGGCACACAAGGCAGCATCGAACTCTAACTCTGCAATGGTTCGGGCCTCATCGGCAGCATCCACATACAGGAAAGCACCATAGTCCTCGGTATCACCGAAGGCTTTTCCATTGGCACGTTCGTGGGTAATATCGAAAAGAGTTGTGGTGTCCCACCACTGACAAAGGATGCTCTGGTTGTCGCGGTTTTCATCCTGTGAGATACCTTCCACGTTCATTGACTTCAGCAGCGTGTAGTCACCATGCAGCGGCGACACACCATAGACGCCCCATCCTGCATACTTGTTAGTAGCACAGAGACCGTACAACTGCGGATAGCAGAAGCCATACTGGGCATCTGGCCACTCAACAGGTATCTTGGTATAGTTTTCAAACGAGTTCTCGGGCTTTTTCTTTCCTATCAGGAAGAATTCGTTGAAGTCAAGCGTTTGGGCATGGTTATACTCGCTTCTCATATATGCCGAGGTGCGCTCCTCCGGCTCACTGCCAAGGGTCACAGGCGGAGCATCGATGATTTCGAGCTCGCCCCAAATAATGGGCAGTTCGTTAGCAGTACCGGCAGCGGTATTACCCACCGTGGCAATCATCTCCAAACGGTCTCCCACTTTGATGGTCGGTGCGGTAGTTCCATCTCCCGACAGTTTCGACCATGCAGCACCACTGATGTCGCTCAACGTATAGTTGGCCTGACGCTGGCTCTTGCGGTCGCCCATGTTGATGACACCCTTCCACCAGGTGTTCGTCTCGTCCTTATAGTAGGCATACCACTGCATATAGTCGGCAGCCACCACATTGTCGGATGCGTCATAGACATAGTAGTGGTTCAAGGCTCGGATCTTGGTACGCAGCGAGAACTTACCCGTGCCGTTATTGGTAGATACCACGATACGTCCGCTGTACTCCAGGATGCTGGGCATATCGGTCTCTTTCTTGGTCTGAATCTGGGTCTCCACGGCTGCCAGGTTTGCGGCTGCGGTCCTCGTCTTCGCTGCGAGGATGGAGGCTGGCAGGATATGGAACAGATAGCGCTCGGAGATGGTTGGCTCATGGACAAGATAGGTGAACGAGTCGTCCATACCGTCAAGATAGCGCGACACGTCGCAAGCTATCAGTATCTCGTCACTCTGCGTCAGAGAGGTGAAGCCAACAGGTGCCTTGAACTTCACACCTACCCTGCCACTGCAAGGATCGTCACCGAAAGCGAGAGCCACATGACCCCAAGTGCGCTCTACCAGCTTGTCGCCAATGGGTACCAAGTCGTCCGACTTCTCATCGGTCGAAAGGTTATACCAGCGATAATAGGCGCGAGGCTCGGTGTCGTTACCACCCGTTGTGTAATACTGCAATGGCAGCATCAGCTCTTCCTCATCACCCTCGTTGAGGTTCAGGTAGTAGTAGTAATGTACCGTATGCACATTCTGACGAATATCCTTGTCGGCAATCTCCTCGTAGGTATTCGTCTGGAAGTTCCAAGTGTATTGCTTGCTGACGGTCGTGCCGCTCACTTTGGTATAGTCACGGATGGCTGCCAGATCAGTCCTGCCCTGCTTCGCAACATAGCGATAGCCCTCACCCTGATAGTGTACAAACGGATAAGTCGCAGGATCCAGGTCTGTCGTTGTACGCAAGTCATAGACGTACTTCACCTGCATCTCCTCTGGGTCAGCTGTCCAAGGCTCATTCCAAGTGTCGGTCTTGGTAGTAACCACGCATACTACGCGTACATTTTTATAATCAGTAACGGATGAAGGCAGTGTGATAGTAGGATTATAGGCAGTGCCGTCGCCCTTGTCCGCAAACTGACTTGATTCAAAGCCATAGCGGTAATAGCCTGTTGTGCCGCCTAAATCTGTATAAGGCTGTGCCGACGTCAGACTCTCCATAGCAATGGGGTTGCCTGTATTCTTGTCCTCTAAGTACCAGCGCACATACAGATTGGCAGCTAAGTTGGTACGTCCCTCATTACAGTCAACGCCAACCTCCTGCCAGTTGCCTAACAAGTGAGGCGTACACTGACGCGTCGTCTCATCGTAGAGCACCGTCTTGTACTTCGTCTTCATGTCATATTTGAAGTGGAAGGCATACTCATAGTCATAGTCAGGCTCCGTGGTGCCAGGCAGATCGGTAGAAAGTGCCACATGTACCTGGTATCTGTCGAAGGTACCTGCCTCTGCGGTCAGCGTAGCATCAGCAAGCGAGATGCCACCATCATCCGACACGTAGTAACCGAAGTTCACATTCTTGTCACCTTCTGTAGTATAGGCAGTCATACCTGTCACGGTCAGAATGCCAGTAGGATCTATTCTCGTGCCGTCGGATGTTGTCAGCCATACGCGGGCGTACTTGGCACCCGTGCCACCCCACTGCGTCAGGGCATTGCCTAAGCTTACTGTTTCCGAAGTACTGAGATTATCCACCATGATAGTTTCACTGCCCGTGGTACCCGTTTCCTTCAACTCACCTAAGTAGCTCTTGAACGTCGTGATGGTATATTTGGCATTTGGCGTAGCCGTTTCGTCGTTGGCAGCCGCCACCTCACAGATGATCTTATAGTTCTTGACGGCCTCGAAATCGACACCTGCCGGAGCATAAATGGCGGGCTTACCCCAGTTGCTGTTCCATTTGCCGGCAGTGATGGCATGCTCACCCTTCAGCATGGCAACATTGCTCTCCACCTCAAATGGTGTGCTAAGGCCAATAGACCATGTACCTGACTGACGACTATTGCCAAGGACCAACGGCTGCTTCACGCCAGACTCGTCCTCCACATACCACTTGATGCACTGTCCCAACGACAGCTCCTCAAACGAAATGTCCCAGTCCGCATCAGCATCCGTTGTAGAAGCATCCGCCTTCATCTCCTGACGGCGCCACTCCATCGTGCGGGAATAGGTCTTGGTAGTGGGAGCTGGATATGTGAAGTTCCAGCTGTAGTTCAGTTCCCAGTCAGGCTCACGAGTCAGCGGCGTACCACCATCCTCGGGCATCACTTCTGTCATGGCCGTTGAGAACACGCCTACTACCTTATATAATTTATAGGCCTTGGGAGTCTTCAGCTGCACACTGATCTTACCCTTGTCGAGCGTCTGGATAGTGCTGCCGTCAAGCCCCAGATAGATATAATAGCCTTCCTCCTTATTGGTGCAAGCCGTTACATTGGCATCAGAGCCATCATATTTCACGACCAACTTTCCTTCAGGATTCACCGGGTTGCCATTAACATCAGCCAGATAGAAACGCGCATACTTCAAGTCCTGGCCGTCCAGTTTAGCATGCGCAAAAGCGCCACCCGTCAGGTTAATATCCACCGACGTTGCATTACGGTCAACCTCCATGGTCTTCCCGTCAGCCTCACCCGTCGCACTCAGCGTACCCGTAAAGGCTGTGGGGTCAACAATGATTGTGGTATATTTCAACTTATAGGCAGGTTCTGCGCCTGTCGATGTGTCATACTCGTCACAGAACTCAAAGACTACCTGGTAGCCGACATAGTCGGAAGTATGCTTCGTGCCATTGTCTTGAACAAAGATTTGCGATACCTTTGCAACCTGAGCCTCCCATCCGTTTGCATCCTCAATCTTTGCCTTTGTACGGTCAGCATTATCTGTGAAATATTTAAGTTCTCTTCCGTCAAGCGTCCATTGCTCAATGCTATAGTTCCTCATGTCAAAACGCCAAACGGTATTTGTTTGTTCATTTGCGGAACCAATGGCTACTTTGTTTCCTGTCTTGTCAAGTACATACCACTTGGCATAAAGCGACTTCGAGAAATCGGAAACCGCAGCACCGCCAAGCTGGTTTGTAAGAATATCACTTTGGAAATCAAGCCCTGTTACCGTCTCTGCTTCACTATCAGCCATGATGCGCTTTCTGATATCTTTTTGCAGATAATAGACGGTCTTCTTTTCCCATGCAGGCTCCTTTGTCCCACTAAGTTCGTGGGTGGAAGACACTATGACCAGTTCATACTTCAGCATATCCCCAGCATCAAGACCAGTAATGCTCAGTTTGCTGGGGTCTATCTCGTCGGCAGTACCATCGTTGTCAGCATCAGTAGCAGGAATATACCAACCGTACTTCTCGTTACCCGTAGCACACCGAGTAAGAGCGGTGCCATTATAAGTCACCGTCAAGTTCTTGCTCGCTTCTATCGGATTGCCATACTTTGCCACATAAACACGGGCATACTTGGCACCAGACACAAGGGCGTCAGAAACATCAAACACCTTGTTAGCAGCAACGTAGTTTGTTGTAGGCACAGCCTTCTTCGTATCCGTGATGGCAGTCTCGTTCACCAAATCGTATGGCGGCAGACCACCATCAGTAAAGTGGAAGATATAGCGCACACGAATCTTCTCTGAGGACACATCTGACGCGTCAACAACAATTACATAATTCTTGAATTCTTCAAACTTACTGTTATTCGGAGCACGCACCGATACATCCTTCGTGTAAGTATCCCACTTATCTTTTAAATCATTACCACTTACCACAAACTCTTTTGCCGGTGTGTCATTAAGTCCAAAATGTATTCGCCAATTGGGAATAGGATTGCCATTATATGTATTTCCAATCACATCCACCTTGTTACCAGAACCATAAGGACCGTCCAATATCGACCAACTTAAATAACCGGTTGTTGAAGTATTTGTCAATGAAGGCAAATTTTCTGCAATATACGCTTGCAGATTAATGGTTGTTGTGTTCGTGTCCCATGCAATATACTTGTCAATGGTCTGCGTTGGATAGTGGAAAGAGTAAATTATCTTCTCGTCCAGTGTAGCGGGCTCTTTGGTGATGGTAGTACCAGTCCACGTTGGAGCTTCGTCAGAGAAATAGGCTACCAACTGATAGTCCTCGAAAGTAGTGGCAGGGAGGGTCACCGTCACACTTAACTCAGAGATTCCGCCGTCGTTATAGAGATATACACCTCGTCCTGGCCTTTCTTCAGAACTCTGGCTGCCTGCCACAGTAATGGCTGTGCGGCTGATGTCCAACACCTCACCGTCCTTCTCTAACACCAAACGTGCATATCTTGCACCTGCCGTTGACGGGGTGATGGTAAAGGTCTTCGATGTAGAAGTAATCGGACTCACTTCCACTGGCACTGGTGTGGGATCACTGCCCGAATAGGTTCCAGGGAACTGGTCTGGCTCCAAACCGCCCTTGGTGAAGTGGAAGATGTAACGAACACGAATCTTATCCTGACGACACATCTGAGACTTCGGCTACAACAATGTGATTTTTGTAGTCTTCAAACTTCTGAGTGCCTGGGGCATATACAGTAAGATTGGTATATGTATTCCAATTGCCAGAAATCTGACCATCACTGACAGAGAATGATGTCTTGGTATCATTACTGTTGAAGTTCATTGCCCAGGCTGGTGCTGTAGATGGATTGTTATGATTACCTTGAATGTTTACCAGACTGCCTGTACCATAAGGCCCATCATAAACAGACCAGCTGATATAGCCTTTTGTAGAACTATTTGTCAGAGTTGGCAGGTCCGCAGCAATTAGCGATGCCAAATCAATAGTCGTGCTATTTGTTCCCCAGTCAATATACTTGTCCTTGGTGACAGTTGGATAATAGAAGGAATAAATCTGCTTCTCGTCCAACGTCTCCGGTTCCTTGGTGATGGTCGTACCAGTCAACGTTGGAGCCTCATCAGCGAAATATGCTACCAACTGGTAATCCTCGAAGGTTCCAGCATCAAGTGACACCGTCACACTCAGCTCAGAAATATCACCGTCATTGTACAGATAGACACCTCGTCCAGGGCGTGTCGCAGAGGTCTGACCGCCAGTCACACTGATGGCCGTACTACTGAGATCCAGCTCTTGACCGTCCTTCACCAATACTAAACGGGCATACTTCGTTTCGGCTGTAGCTGGAGTAATGGTAAAGGTTTTCGACGTAGAGGTAATCGGACTCACTTCCACTGGCACTGGTGTGGGATCACTGCCCGAATAAGTGCCAGGGAACTGATCAGGCTCCAAACCGCCCTTGGTGAAGTGGAAGATATAACGGACACGGATCTTCGAAGAAGACGCATCGGACAACTCACAAACTAAGACATAGTTCTTGTACGTCTCGAAGGTATCGCTATTGGGAGCCTTCAACACAGGGTTGGTAAATGCATTCCAGTTATTTGAGTTAGACAACTGACCATCACTGATAGAAAAGAGCGTCTCTGCATTTTGCGTGACACCCATGTTATTCATACCATTTCCATACATCGACCAACTGCCACCACTCCAGTTGTTACCTGCCACAGACACAGTATTGGAAGAGCCATAAGGACCATCATAGAGTGCCCAACTAATATAACCTGTAGTCGAGCTGCTGGTCAGTGTTGGCAGGTCCGCAGCAATTAGCGATGCCAAATCAATAGTCGTGCTATTTGTGTTCCAGGCGATATACTTGTCCTTGGTAACAGTTGGATAATAGAAGGAATAAATCTGCTTCTCGTCCAACGTCTCCGGTTCCTTGGTGATGGTCGTACCATCCAGCCTAGGAGCCTCATCAGCAAAATAAGCCACAAGCTGGTAATCCTCGAACGTACCTGCATCCAAAGCAACCGTCACGTCGATACTGCTCCCCAAGCCTTCGCTATAAACATAGACACCACGTTTGGGACGCTCTGTTGAACTCTGACCACCACTCACAGTAATAGCTGTGCGACTGATGTCCTGCTCCGTACCATCTTTCAAAAGAACGAATCGAGCATACTTCGCATTTGCTGTAGCAATATCGAAGGTAACGTCCTTCGTTGTCGCTGTTTTAGGTGTAACCTCAATAGGAACAGCAGTGGGGGCACTGCCGGAATAAGTGCCAAGGAAATTATCTGGAGCTAATCCGTCTTCATTAAAAACAAGTTCTACTTTAACAACATATCCTTCAGCAGGATCAGCATCAGTATGGTTATTTACGTTGGTCACATAACATTCAACTTTACACCCCAGCTGAGAAATACCTTTAAATTCAATGGTTGGGCTCAAATTATCATTTAAAGTAATCGTTCTCCAATCCTCAGGACCTCCATAAGCATATTGGGTTTTATTGTCTCCTGTATGATGAGTTGCATTTCCATTATTATTATGATTTATCACAATTGTATTCCACTGATTTAAAGTAATATAGTCATTATCTTTAGTAATAGACCACCTACTGAAACAATTGCTAGCATTCAATGTCTTCCCTAACTCAGCAAATGCCGCTTCTATTTCAGATTGGAAATGGGTTGTATAATTACCAGTTCCTGCCGCTTCATAAAGTTGAATAACCTTTTGTGCAGCCTGTCCCCACACACTCCCTACACCCATGACCATCATGAGTGTGACCATCATTGCACATTTGGCAAGGCTGGTGGGGTGAAAAGCCATTCCACGAGCTGCTCGACGTGAAGTGACTGACGAGAAATGAGCGTTGTTTGTTATCTCTAAAAATCTTTTTATTAAGTGTACCATTGCGTAAATGTTATATGTTATATTTTCGCAAAGATAATATAAAAAAATATAATAACCGAAAATTTTGTCGTTTTTTTCCTCTATCCTGTCGATTTCTAACAAATGAACAAATAAATGTTACATTTAGGAAACTTTTGGCGCAGTCCGAAAAGCCTGTTGTTTATGAGCAAAAGACCACAGGACTTGAAGGTTTTTTTACTCACTATGCATAAAAGTCGTTTAGTAATCTAAAAATAAGTTGATGAAAATTTATGAACACGAATGACCACGAATTATCCATTAATTGCTGCGCGTAGTCATTATATGATTAATTATATGGTAATTATATGTTTAATAATCATCGTACCAAGTTATTTTTGAATAATTACTTAAGTCCTGCCGTCCGTTGCTAAAACAGGGAGCGGAGCGTGGAGGGTGGAGCGGCGTAATCTTGTTTTTTTCTGAGATTGCGCTGAATTATAATGTTATTATTTGGCACAATCGAGTTTTTTTTTTAACTTTGCGCCAAAATATCAAAACAATTCGAATATGGACTTGACAATTTCAATGAACACGGTGCTGAATTTCCTCCACTCAATGGCACTCTCGACGAGCAACAAGCAATGGCTCGCCGACCACCTTTATGAGGAAGTCAAGGCTGAGAAAAAAGCAGCAGCCAACGCCAATAACGCCTGGCCGAAAATCCGTCGTGAGGATATGCGCATCTCGCCAGAAGTGATGAAGCTCGTCGAGGACATTCAGCCACTGCCTGACGATTTCGACTATGACAAGGCACGTCTGGACTATCTACTTAAAAAGCACGGATGATGAAGAAGGTTTTTCTCGACACTAACATCCTCATTGACTATCTTGCCCGTCGCGGACAGTTCTTTGAGCCTGCAGCACAGATAGTACAACTGGGGCAGCAACACGAATTCAGCCTGTTGGTGTCTGCCATGTCATTTGCCACGGCAAGTTTCATACTGGAAGCCCACCACAAGTTGTCAAATATTACCAAGGAACAACGATAGTACCACTACAACAGAATGACAACAGCAACTACAGTCCAATGGGATTGTAGTTGCTGTTGTTATTGCACGATAGGTGTTAGTACCTGTACTCCGTCGAATGCTTACGAAAAAACGGCCAAATGCGTGTGAGGTTGAATGGATTTAAAAGACAGAAACAGGCGGCCTGACACACCAAAACAACTTGTTTTGCTATCTGAAGTGAGCGTTTTACGCACCTGAAAACGGCGTTTTTCCAGACCAAAACAACTTGTTTTGGTGGGTGACACCTGGTGATACTTTCCGAAAAAGTGTCACCGTATGTAACAAACTGGCGTTTAGACAATTAAATACCAAGGTGACACTTACACGGAAAAAACAGATTAAGAACTTTTCCACACCGCCCTCAGCCCTTTGACCTTTGACCTTTGACCTACCTCACAAACACCTTCACCGTCTTACGTCCCATAGCAGTCTCCGCCTCAATAACATAAGTACCCTGTTGCAGCTGGAACTGGCAGGTAGTGCCACAGTCGGCAGCCTGATACATCGTGGCACCACTGATGTTCACGGCACGCACCTGCTGCAGGTTGTCAGTAGCCGTTACGGTCACCTGACTGCCGCGGACGCTGATCAGGGCCTCTCCCCCCGCCCTCTCCCAAGGAGAGGGAGCTATAGACGACGTCAGATAGTAGCGGCCGTAGTCGTTGGGCTGAACAATGATGGTAGAGCCATCGCCTACACTGACAGATTCACCCGTCAAGACATCATAGACGTAGAGGTCGCCTGTTACACCATCGAAGGTTACATCCACCATCTCATCACTGTTACAAGTGACACCGAAGCATACTTCCTGCAAGCTGCTCGTATGATTGATGGTGACTGCCTTACCCTCACTAACGGTATAAACCATCGGTACGTCAGCGAGGTTCGAGTCGAAGAGTGCCTCTACGTTTCCTTGTTCCTCACCAATGATCACATTGGCAGCCGACTGTCCCTGCTCGTTTTGGGCCGTGAGAGTAATACCCTGCATGGGCGCAGGAGAAGGAACCGTGGTATTTCCGTCTATCATCATGGCGGGCGTGAAGACGATTTGTGACGCGCCTTCTTTTGCCTTGACAAAGAATGACTGCATGGGGCCGATGATGCCCGAGGTAATCGGTGAGCCGGTATTGTTGTTGTCGTAGGTCCAATAGCCTGCTATCTCCAGGTTAGCCGAATTACCAGCTATGAACTCCGCCATATTGATAGAGCAGAGGTAGGGATTACCAACCAGCTGATAGTTGGCCGGTGATGACTGGATGTCAGCCATAGCAGCATTGAAGCTGCCGTTACCTGCCGTGCGTGCCGTTGTGCCGTAAACCGTACCATAGGTAACACCACTGATGTTGGCAGTGCCGTCAGTCAGCAGCTTACCCGTCGTGGGCTTGCTGACAGCCTGTGTCAGCCTGCCTTCAGCCGGCGACGTGTTATCCCACTGGTAGTAGTCGTAGCTGGTATCGGCTTTGGGCAGACGAATCAGCGTATTGACAGACTGTGGCTTCTTATGCGGGCGGATGGCAAATGCCGTCCATGTGCTATAAGGCACGGTGACATCGTTGTAAACATGGCTCCACTGGACGAGATTCGTGCTGACGCCGCCAGGAATGTTGGCGCTGTACTTCGTGGCACGTACGTCGTTGGTCTTGGTATAGACGAACACACCTTCCTGGGTCCATCCCTTCTGGTAGATGGGATACTTGGTACGACTATAAGCAAATCCTGCAGCATCTGCTGTTGTAGAGAAGCTGATAGGCTGGAAGGCCTCCGTCAGCTGTCGTCCGTTGTCATCGGCCGCATCACAATACGGCACATACATATCACCAGCATAAGTATTCTGCAGCGGTGTAGACATCAGTGTCCAGGTATTGCTCTGCAGTTCCTTCTCCACCCATACCTTCTCGTAGGTCAGGTACTGCTGGTTCACCAGCTCGGCCCCCGGCTTCAGGTAGAGTTCCTTTGCCCAGTTGCCATAGAACTTCTCGCAGTCATAGACATCGCCCGAGATGCTGTGGTCCTGACAAGTCTGCTCCGTATAGCGCACCATCAGGTCGTACTGGATGTTAGTCGTTGCGCCAGTACCCATGTTCTCATAGATCTTCTCCGCATTGTATGTCAGGTCCATGAGATTGGGGGCTCTCAGACCCGAGGGAATGGTCACGTAGGTGAATTTCATCGGCACGTAGGTCTTCGGAATCGTGGCATTTCCCCTCAGCTCGGAGTTTTCCTGATAGATTCCTTCCTGTGCCGTGGTGGCCGTGTTCTGTGTGGCATCGGCACTCTTATACAGTTCCGTACGTGTCGAGCGTCCCCAGTTGGCGTCGTTGTTCCAGTTGCTGCCGGTACCATTCCACGTCACAAACTCAGGCACCACCTTCAGCAGGAACTCCACATTGCCCTCACAGGCCGTGGCGTCATCGGCATCCCTCACCTGGAAGAACATGCGGTAGGCATATCCTTCGTAGAATGTCGGCTTGGTCACGCCGTCGCCGTGGAAGTTCACCGACACAAACATGTGGCTTCCGTCGATGCTTGTTGCAGCAAAGGTGGCTACCTTGCTGACATCGGCACTCACCTTCGAGTCTGTTGTCTGGTAGGCATCCGCCGTGGCATACTTCAGCAGGTCCATGTCACCCACAATGTTCAGTGTGCCCGTTTTAGCTGTAGCACTGTCATTCACCTTGAATGTATTGACAGGAATGTGCAGCAGATAATCACCGTTCTGCATGTTCAGCAACTGTTCCTTGCCCACACGTATGACACGGATACCCTCGGGATAAGTGGTGACATCCTCAAAGCCCAGCACCAGTGTCGGCGCATTACCCGTTGTATTGATGGTGAAGTTGTATTCAAGCGGCGAGCAGATATGAAAATTCTGCGTGCCGTTGTTCACCACGTCCTCAATGGGCAACGCAGCTATCGACGCGTTCTCACTCGTTATCGTACCGCTAAACTGATTAGAGTACGACAGGAAGAGCTTGCCCGCTGTGATAGCTTGGCTGATGACGGCATAGTAGTTTGGATTGACTGACTCGTAACTGTCCTCCAACGTGGTGGCAGTCTTATAGGTGTCAGAACCGCTGATGTTTTCTTTATTGCGGTAGTGCTTCAGGGCATCTGACAGATAGTAATCATTTTCACCGACAGTAATCTTATAAGCATTAAACTCCACCAGGGTTCCCTTGAAGAAGTCGAAGTGAACGCCGTCGTATGCCTTGAAGCCGGAAATCTCGTCATCGTCAGGCATCTGCAGCACCACCTTCAGATTGACGGTTGCCTCACCTGTCGAGCAGCTGCCGTCGACAGTGGTGACCACCTCACCCAAACCGTCCTGCATCTCCAGGTACATCATCTTCGGCACGAAGATAGGACTATAGACATCACAGGCATCGGTATTCCGTCCCCAGAGGGCCTCGTCAGTCACGGCAGACTCTCCTAAGGAGTAAACAGAGACGTAGTACTGCTCACCCTGTTCCAAGGCAAAGCCTTTCTTAGCCAGCGAGAAATAAAGCAGACCATCTGTACCTGTGAAGAAACCGTTCGTACTTGAAGAGGCCACAAAAGCACTTTCACTCGGAACAGACTCGGGAACAGTGTTTGGAACGGCGGTCGTACCATACAGGTTTTCATTATTGTCGTACAGGGTGGCATCGGTCAATGGGGTACCATTGCTGTTACACAGACGCCAGTAGACATTCTTTCCCATCTTACTCGACAGAGACTCGGCATCAACATAGACATTGATTACCACCTTCTTGTCACCACACTGTACATCCTGCTGCTTCACCTTCAGCTTGGCATTGCTCGTATAGAACTGCAACTGGTCGACGGCATAGTCGGCACCCTTCGTGCCAGGAGAATAGTTGTCGATATCCACCTCATAATGGTCAACACCAGTCAAATCAACTGATGATGGAATGGCTACGCGGCCATACACCTGATACCATTTTCCGTTAGCATAAGTACCGCTGACCATCGTACTGAGGTTTGACGAGTGGAACGACACCACGCGGGTTCTCTCACCGTTGCCCTTGATGGCATATACGGTAGCCATGACCTGCGGATTCACCTGACCACTTGTCATATTGGCAATGACACCGGTGAAGCAGAGCTCAGAGCCGGCACAAAGGTCAGCCTGGAAGTCCATCTTGGCTATGGTACGCGACTCGTCGGAGGCATCGACATAGAGGAAGGACCCATACTTGCCCTGGTCCTGCAAACCATAATTATAGGTGTAGTCGTATAGCAATGTGCCATCCCACCAAAGGTACTTATAATCTGCCGGCGAGAATGACTTGTTCATCGACCTCAGCAGCATGTAGTCACCATGGATGGGTGAAATGCCAAGCATGTCATCGTTAGAGACATAGATACGACGGACGTCAGGATAGCAGAAGCCATACTGTGCTTCATCCCAAGGCAACGGTTCCGTGGAGTGGTTCTTGCCTTGCTCTGACAGGTCGGCAGAGAGTTCCGTCCCGCAAAGGCCGTCGAAGTCAACCGTAGCCTGCAGCGTCATGTGCTGGCGCAGATAGGCTTCCGTACGCTCCAAGGGCAGTTCGCTGACAGGGTATCCCGGTGCTTCAATCAGGTTCACCTCATAATGCACGACAGGAGCCATCACACTGCCGTCACCGATGTAACCCACCAAATGGAAGCGATGGCCATAGGTGGCCGTGATGCTCTTTGACGCTCCGCCGGAAATGGCGTTATAGGTACCATTCAAGGCTCCAACCGTGAGGAGTGAGATACGGTTGGTTTCCGACGAACCCGACAATGCCGTGACCGCCAGTTTCGTGTCATTACGGTAGATGCCCGTTTCATCCTCGAAGTAGGCATACCATGCTATCTTGCTACATTTCAGCTGTGCCGTTCCACTATTAATATAATAATAGCCAAGATCAGAGAGATTGGCACGGATAGAGAACTCGGTGTTGGCATCCTTCATGGCTACGCTAATGCGGCCGTTGTCCTCTGCCAACTGGAACATATCCTTGCCACCTGCGTTCAGCTTGTCATGGCCTATCTGGATGTTGGTGGCAATGACCGATGCCGGGCGGATATGGAAGATGTAGCGAGTGCTCAGGGTGGGCTCGTGCATCAGGTAGGGTTTCTTTTTGCCCTCAAAGCCTGGACGGCTATCGTCAGCGGAACCAGTGTAGATACCGTCGTAGTACTTACTGACATCGCAGGCAATGTTCACCAAACCATCCAAACCAGCAGGGTTGAAGGTAACACCCACATTCGTATGAATGGGTTTAATCGCATTGACACTGTTATTCAGCATAAACAAGCCACGACTGACAGTAGCCCCTTGGTTGGTCTCTGTCAGATCTTCCAGCATAGAGCTGGCACCGCCGGCAATGGCCAAACGGGTGTTTTTGACATCGGTCATCCAGTCGTACCATCGGATGTAGGCCGCAGGCTCCAGGACATCGCCAGTGCCATAGTAATCTTCAAAGGGGAGCTTCAGGCTGATAGGCGTACTGCTGGTGGGATCCACATAGATGTCGTATTCTACCGTATGTACTCCCTGACGAATCTTTTCATTGACGTTCTCACGGGTACTGTTACTGTTGTTCCAGTTGTACTGTTGTACCACATCGGCAAAGTCAGCCTGTGTGTGGTAAGGCCGCTCGGAGGCACCCTTATCATGGACAAACAGGAATGCAGTCTCCTTAAAGAAGCTATAGGTATAAACCATGTTCAGGTTGTCAGGCTCGTGGGTCAACCAAAAACCCATGCTGGTGCTATATTCATTAAATCTTTCTTCTGTAGTCTGCCCTGTCAGGTCGTTGCTCATCACAATAACCAACTGATAGTCCTCCCAGCTGCCGGTAAGAGCAGGTACGCTGCCACCTGGATCCTTGGTAATGCTGATATTCATGACGTTGGCAGCATCCGACTCATTACCCGGATGGGTACTGGTGGCTGAGTTCCAGTAGAGTCCATAGTCGGCCTCCGTCCTGTGATTCCAGTAAGTACCGCCTGTGGCTGTGAGGTAATTCTCAGAACCGGGAATCTTGTCGAACGTGCCGTCTTCGCCCTTCTTGGTCAGATACCAGCGGATGTGCAGGTTACTGGCCAATTCCACAAAGGTTGACGCACCCAGTTCCTTCTTAATCTTATTGATGTTCTCTGCCAGGGGGATTTCCACTGAAGCCACTTCATCATTTGCCACCAGGATTTCCTTGGAGTGTGTGAATGCCGAAGCAGTCACTGCACCTGGGAAGGTAGAAGTCTCAGCAAATTTGATGGTATAGATGTAGTCGTAGTCAGGCTCATAGGTTTCTCGTACGTCAGCAGCACGATGTGGAGCCAGGTCATAGGTATGTCCCTGTTCGTCTGTATCGCCCGACATGGCGATAATAACATTGTAGAAGCTGTATTTGCCAGCCTCCAACTGAAGGGTGGCAGCCGAGGGCAGCGTAATGCCCCCTGTGTTATACAGGTAGTAGCCATAAGAGGCATCACTGAATGCCGTTCCGTTAGTACCTGTCAGGGCTGTTGTTGGGTTGACGATGGTGCCATCGCTCTTGGTCAAGTAGATGCGGGCATAGGTGGCGGGCTTGCCGATTGCTGCCTGGAATGCTGTTGTGGCATGTGTCAGGTCGAGCGTCAGATTGGTCGTCGTAGAAGTCAGTCCCTCGCTGATGGTCTCACCACCACGCTGTCCACCATCCTTCAGCAGGGCATGCGGATTCTGCTTGTCGATATAGACAGTATAGGTCATGGCACAGAGGTCATCGGTCAACGGCGTCTGGTCGTCCTCGTAGAACTGGCAGACGAGTCTGATGCCCTGTTCGGCCACCTCGCGCATGGTCATGTTCTTGGGGGCAAAGACAACAGGTGCCGCCCAGTTGGCAAAGGTTGTGCTGCTGAGCTTGTCGTCGTTGGTCACCGTCAAGAGTGTATTGTTATCCTTCAATGCAAAGGGGTCTCCGTTGATGCTGAACGTCCAGTAGTCATTAGCACGGTTGCTGCCCTGACGAAGGGGCTGGGCATTGCCATCCTTATCGACTACCTGCCACTGCATGGTGTAGTGTGTCGTGTTGTCCACCAGATAGTTCGTGCCCTTCTGGGTTGCTATGTCTGGTGCCGTCAGCTGCATGCTCTGGGCGCTCCACTCCACGTTTGCCTCAGGTGTCCAGCTGGCAGACGGATACTTGAACCAATAGACGGCCTTTCTGTCCCAGTCGGGCTCGCTGATGACTTTGTTATCGCTATTGATAACGGCAGCATCGTCAGAGAACACAGCCACCACACGATACTGGTCGAGCGTAGCAGTAGTGAGCGTCAGCGTCACCTGCTGGGATGTTTCCCAAGTCAAGGAGCCATCTACGATATAACGATAGCGTCCCAGGCTGACATCGTAGCCGTCGACCGTGCTCAGGACAGGGTCTGAATCCGGAGCCGACAGTATGCCCGTGGGGGCGACGGGTGTTCCGTCAGCATCGGTCAGATAGAAACGCGAATACTTCGTTCCTATATGAACGGGGATAGAAATGGTGTGCGTGGTTTCGCCGGCAGTCAGGAGCACACGCTCCAGCGTCTCAGTAACGCCACTCTTCAGCGTGCCGACAAAGCCTTTATGGATGGAGAAGGTATAGCGGGCGTTGGGATTGCCGGTACCCTCGTTGTTGGTATAGATCTCACAGATAATCTTATGGTTGGCCACTTCGGCGTAGGTGTTCTCCGACGGCGCATAGACATTGTTCGTTACCCACGATGCCAACTGCCCGGCCTCGATGACTTTCTTTCCATAGAGTGATGCCACGTTGTCAGTAATGACAAACTCCGAAGGCAGGCTGATGGTCCAGGTGCCACTCTGACGCTCCGTGCCAATGGCCAGCGGCTGGATGGTTGGCGTAGCAGCACCATCGGTGACATACCACTTGATGTGCTGTCCTGCCATCAACTCCTCTAATGAGGTGTTCCAGTCGGTGTACTCGTTGCTACTGCCGGCAGACGATGCATCGACAGGCATCGTGGTGGCGTTCCACTCGATAGTCGGGGTCAGGTCATTGGTAGTAATCGAATAGTCGAAGGTATAGGTCCACTTCATGTCCCACTTCGGCTCGTGGTTCACCGTGGTACCCTCGGCATCCATATCATCGGTGGGGTTCGTCGAGAACAGTCCCACCACCTTATATATTTTATATTTATTGGGGGCTGCTATGGAGACGGTGGGCGTCAACACATTTCCAGAGTTATACAGATAGTAGCCGCTCTTGGCATTGCCGCAAAGCGTACCACCAGTAACAGACAGGATGGTGGACGGCTCTATCGGATTGCCATCGACATCCGTCAGGTAGAAACGGGCATACTTCGCTTCTGTTGGCATATCACCCAACGTAAACGATGCAGCTGAGCGATCAGGTACTATCTGCGACTTTGTTGCCTCAGCCATGCCAGTGTTTGGCACATTTTCAAATGGTGAAATCCTAAACACGAAACGTGACGTCATCGTTGGCATACCACCATGATAGTCGTCAGTCACCTGATACACGATCTCATAGTCGGAAGCACCTTGTATCTTAGCGTATGCCGAAGGAGCATAGAGCTGCAGGTAGCCCAGCATCTGATGGACAGCTTCGGACAAATTGGTTCCCTTGTCATTTGCTGTTCCCCAGCCAGCATAGATGTAATTCTGATTGAGAGTGGCTCCGAAATAAGAACCATCAAAGTAATTTCCGTTATAACCCACATACGCACTCCAAACATCGGCACCCTGTTCATTGCCCTTTCTCAAAGGCTGAATACCACGGCTATTCTTGTCACGAACACTCCAGTCGGCATGCCACACATCCTTCATCTCATCTTCTGTCTTGCCGAAGTAGTCCAGCACCATCTGATGGTAGTTGAGTTGTACGTACGGATTGCTCATTTGAGAGTAAAGCAGGGTGACGACCTTCGTAAAAGAATACGTATATTGCACATCCCACTGGGGCTCTGTCTCCACCACATTGTCTGTTGCAGCAGCTGCAGCGTCGGTAGAGAGCAGACATACCACACGGTAGTCGCCATAGTCTGGGGTATTCAAGGTCACGGTGATACCATTGGTGGGCAAAGCGTTGCCACTATTGTAGAGGTAGTATCCCTGTTTGGGTTTGGAGGTCTGCTGAGGTGCAGGTGTAGCACCAGTAATAACCAACTTGCCTGTCGGATCAACGGCCTTTCCGCCTTTCGTCAGAACGAAACGAGCATACTTTGGCGTACTGCCCAACAATTCCAAAGCCTTCGTAAACTCCACTACCGTTGAAGCCGTCTCAGTCTCCACATAGTCCTTCAGATAAAGACTCGTCTTCCCTCCCGTTTTCAAGGAAGATTCAAAAGTATCCGGTGCAGGAGGTGTATAGGTTATCAGCCAGCCACCATTGGGTTCTATGCAGTTGCCTGACCAGTTATAGACGTTTGCAAGGGCATAGCACTCCAGTTTGGCTATCCCCGCAGGTAAAGTCACGACAACGTTTCCTTCATCGTTCCAGAAAAGAGACTGACTATCATGTGACGCATAGCCATCCTCTCCAAAAGAAGTCCAATTTCTATATGCTGAGGTCACCTCAGGTATCTCTATCATCTCATTATTGCTATTGTACGCCGTAAAGCGCAGATAGCCAGGATAGCTGCCCAACAATGTCTTGAAATAGGCGGCACTGATGGTGAACTGATTATTTGATGGAATTACCAACTCTTCTTCTCGAATAGCGCCAGGTGTTCCTTTTATCAAAACAGGGTTGATAGATGCCCAATCGGCTTCCGTATAAAGACGGCCAGAATAAACTGTAGTAGTACCAGACCATGGTGCCTTGATAGCATTTAAATGGACGTATCCACCATTGGCATCGCCCAATGCCGCAAGGTCAATGGTAATGATTCCGTCAGCAACAGTAGCATACGTACCAGCAGAGGATATTTCAATCATTCCGTTGCCTGATGATTCCATATTCTGACGATTGAACAAGATACGGGGGAAATCGCCAGTATAAGCTAACTGCAGCTTGCTATAGGATGAAAGGTTAGCATATTGAAGACTTTCAACATTCCAATGACCATATATGATATCATTATTACTCTTGCTATTCCCAAATTCATTAGCACAAGTAGCAGTTGTTTCCCAATCTCGTTCTGCCGATTGGCCAGCAGATAGCCATGCGAAATAAATGTCTGGAGTCAATGAATTGCTCGGATAACTATACAGCGTTATTGACTTGATATTCACATTTTGGTAATTAGCACCTTTGATGGCGTTCAGGTGTACATTATGTCCGGCATCGTTCAGTTTGATTTTCTCTAAGTCGATACGCCAAGTGGAGCCTTGAGCTGTAACGTATGGACTACTTGCCGAGTTAATTTCCAAATAGGCTCCGCCATTGGTATCACTGCCATCAGGTTCTGCCCTGTTGAACAACAGCCGTGGCGTTCCCTCCGTAACATTCAGCTCCAGCATTTTGTAATTAACTAAGTCAGCGTAGTTCTGATAGTTGACATTGCCATCGCCATAAACCAGTCCAGTGGCGGTATTCAAGGTAGGGTCGCTACCACCATTATTATACATGCTGCCAGCCAGACTTGTCTTTGTAAGCTGTCCCCATGCACTGCTGCCAACGCAGAGCAAGAGGGTGAAAAGAAGGTATTTTGTCAAATATATAGACTGTTTCATCATTATATTTCGTTTCATGTCGTTATCTTCTGTTTAATCTACCTTCTGGTGGTGTGAGCGGCGGGGTGCCGGAGTGCCCATGGCAGGAGCATACAGCATCTGGTCCTTGCTCAGCGTCATGTAGAAGCGGTAGAGCATGTCGCGACGATAAGTGCCATCGACATAGAGCTTAATCTTCATTTCGTGATAAATCTTCTTGTCTTCCGTCAACGGCGTTGTCGGCTCGGCAATGTAACCGAAGATGAACGGCTGGTAGTCCTTGGTGACGTCTGGTCTCCACTGTGGACCTGCAACGCCGTCGTTCGCATACCATACAGGTATGCCTCCTGCATCGTCAGCATCGGCTGTGGCTGTCTCCTCACGATAGAAGAGGCTATAGTTGCCTGTTGGCTGAGCGGTTCCATCCTTCACATCGTAAGTTGACCACGAACCTGCCCAGTCGGTATTGAGCGTCCAGTAGTCGCCCGAACCCACATTATACTTAACATCGGTAGTACTTCCTTTCGTCACTCGAGGCAACAGGTGGAAGTGTCCATAGTCGTGGAAGGTAAAGTTGTAGATATGGTTCACGTTATCTATCTCACTTACGCTGACGGGATAGACGCCGATGGGCGGGAAGTCGTAGGGGATGAGCTCGAACTTATAGTCATCCAGCGTAATAGGGATGATGCGATAGTCGTTTCGGGCTATGTAGTCCCATTTGTCATTGTCTGCTGTCGTTGCACCCTTGTTGTCAATAAGGGCATAGCGGTACTCCTTCGTATCGGTGGCATTACCTAAGCCGATGGTCAGGTTGAAGTCGGTACCTGTCTTACACTCGTTGATGTAGAACGTCACCTCACGGGTGGCTTTGTTTGCCAAAGCCTCTGTCGTAGCCAAGTTGGGAATATCCAGTTCAATGGTTGTTGGTGTACCGTTGAGGTTAGGCTGTATGTCGGCATGGTGTGCTTCCATGTCGTCCTTATAGTTGAGCGTAGGCAGCAGCTTCAGGTTGTTTGCCACGTTGTCCGTCACGTTACTGATGGTAGCATACTTGATGTACTGCTCTGCACCTGTCTCGTTCTTCACGGAGATGGTCATCTTTGCCAGCATACGCACGACGATGAGGTCTTTCTCTGTTTCAGTGGCGGCGATGGTCTGCACGTTGCTCATGGGGATGCCGTAGCTGCCAAAGCCGTTATCATCAGTGGAAGTGAACTTGTTAAAGCTATTGCCATTTACTGTTACGGCTTTATCAGCATTTACCGTGCCACTAACTGCAGTAGCTTCATAAACTGTATCGTCAGCAGACATTGTGGGCATGGTAATAGTAATGCCTAACAACTCTGCCACTTTAGCAACAGACATATTAGCAAAGCTATACGCACGATAATCACCTTTTGAAATTTGACAAACCTCGTCAATTTCGCGTTGACCGTCTGTATTAGTTGGCTTACATGCGAACGCCTTCTGCACAACATTACTATTATTAGTAAGTACCACCACCCAGATGTTCATCATCTCTTCATCAAGGCCGTTGCCATCTTTCCATTCGACGGTTCTTGCCCTTGTCTCGCTTTGTGTAGCGATGCGGAGGGTGAGTTTGCCGTTGTCTGTAGCGGGGTTTCCTCCGGTGTTGCCTTCGGTAGCATCGTCAGACGAGCAGGAAGCCATTAATAGAATGAAGAATGAAGAATGAAGAATGAAGAATGCTGCACGCTGCAACATTCTCCCTACCCTATTCTCTTTTTCGGCGTATGTATGTGTTGTAAGTCTCATAACTTATTCTGTTTTCCTAATTTGTCTTACATATAAATAGGTGCATGCTCAAAGATGTCCCACTTCTTCACCTTGATGTGGATGGTTATATCGCCCTCAGTCTTACCTATGCGGGAGATATAAACACGATAGATATTATTACGGACAATACCAAACTCCATGCAATTTGCTGAAGTGGAAGCTTCGGTCGTACTCATGTCCGCGCCTAACTTGGCTGTATAAGAAGAAGAGGAAGTACCCTGGTGACGCATATATCCGTAATATATACGATGCTGTGGGGTGCCTTTACCATTGGTGTAATAGTCACCTTCTACAGCAATACCTGTTGCAAAATTAAACAGCCTTGAAGCGCCCCACAAAGTATTTTCCATTGGGTAAGTAATAATGACATTCTCACCACTTAACGTACCCTCGGTATAAGTAGGATAGCCTGCTGTGCTGCCTGATGCTGTTACAGCGGAATGTAAAGAAGCAGAACTCTTATAATAGCCATTAGCCGTCAGCGTGGTAACAGTTGACAAATCACCAAAGCTTGCCAGCCGGTTCTTCATATAAGTCAGTTCACCGTCAACCTTCGTGCGGGTTGCAGGGTCTAACACATAATTCGTACCACTTTCGTCAGCCAGATAAGTGATAGCGGGCGTTTCCTTAATTTCGTCTGCAAGACGCTTGATAAGGTATTCACCGCCGTTCGTCACATTACCAGCATTAAGATTAAACGGTGTAATACCTGTGACGACGAACTTATCTGTTCCTCCTTCAACGGTGTATTCATAACCAGGCGTGGTATAAGCAGCATTATCAGCACTGGTCTTATATCCATTAGAGCAGGCCGACCAGAAATCGATACGTGCGGCCATGCGCTCAATGATAAGATTAGTAAAGGTATAGAGCAAACCACCAGAATAGTCGGTCGGAGTGGTCGTGGCAAAGTTCATGGTATAATCTTGCTCAGAAGACATGACAAAGCCCGAACATTCGCTTGCTGCCGACATTTCTGTACCACTATAAAGACTATTCAACTTATAATTCTTGACATCTCCAAGAGTGTTAACCATGCCGCGTAAGTCTGCATTTGCAACGACAATGGCATGATAAGACTTGGTGAAATCAACATCACTCTTACGCAACGGCTGGTTACCTGTGGTGTAATAGGCCTCTATCACCTTGGACTTTTCTAAATCCGTTCCGTTAGCAGGCAACGGGTCACCAACACGTGATACGGTATAGTAATTAACAAAATCCAATCTTGTTGCATCAGCACCATTAATACCGTTATTATCCTGATAGAGAATGAGCGTGATACCAGTTACAGCATTTTCACGCAGGAAACCTGCCTCGCGGCCATCGCCATTCTCACCTGCCGTGGGAACTTCACCTGCACGGGTGTCAACGTCACGCCCATTGCTGATGCCGATGGTCAGATTGATGAAGGTAGAAGAGCCGTTGGGTACACCCACAACATCGTTCTCCTCTTCTGTCACCGCAGAGCACGCCAACAGCATTGGCAGCCACAAGGCAGTCAGGACTGATTTGGTCAATATATTGAATACACGCTTTCGCATATATAATATTTACAAGTTTTCAATCTGTATGCGCTTTGCCCATGAGAGCACATCGATGCATACATATAATTCAGATATCTGCTCCCACTCTTCACCCTTCAGGAAGAACTCCAGACGGTAGTCGTACTCACGGTCGAGGTATTCCTGGGGCTTGTAGGAGTATATTTCGTAAGCCGTACGTCCTTCGCTGAGGATTTCGGCCAAGTTCAACACTGCGATGTCCTGATTAGTCGATTTCTTACGGATGCACAGCACTGCGTTCTCACGAGGCGTGGGGCTGTACTTCAGTCGGTTGAACATCAGGTCGTAGTGAGCAGAACGCTGTACGCCCATGGTGCCGTTGCCATCGTAGGTTGTGGTCCATGCGGCATAGGGGCGATAGATAAGAGAGTCAGTAGGAATAATGAGGCTGTTCTGATAGTCCACATCGCCATTAGCATCGACGATGAACACCTCATAATCCTCATGGTCAACATCCTCAGGATGGTCAATCTCGCGCAGCGAGATGTTCAGATGATTTGTGTCACGAATAAGGCTGACCGTAGCGTATGTAGGCTCACCGCTTACCACCTTTACCAAGTCGATGCCGTTGCTCTGGACGGTGCCATCAGCATTTTGATGATACTTAGTAACACCGGGGATATTGGCAGCTGTGGCATTCAGCATGGTCAGCGTGTGCCACATGGTGTCAAGCGGAGCAGCGTTAGACACATTGAAATAAGGAGGCTGCGAAGACGCTGTACGGTCGAGCTTCACAGTGAATGACTTGCGGTCAGCACCAGCGGCCATGTCGGTCTTACGATACTTGGCACCCGGTGTCGTGAGAGCCGTGTCCCAGTCTTTCTGCATGGCCACGGCCTGAAGACGGTACGAGTGGTCGGGAGCCAGCTCCTGCTCGGTGAAATGGATGTTATATCCATACGTCGAGAGCTCGCTCCCGCTCACCGTCCGTTGTGTGACAAGGCGGTCCGACTCATCATACACGTAGAGCGTGAGGCCACCGACATGGTCTTTGAACATGTCTGCCCGCTGAATATTATAGTCATAGACGAAATTGACGTACAGGCCTGTCGGACAGTCGCTCAGGTCTTCTGTCATCATGTCGCAACTACTGATTGTTAATGCGGCCACGGCGGCCAGCATGCTCTTCTGTATGATGTGTCGAACGTTCATTGTCGTTTAGAATTGTTTAAATTCGATTATCGTTTCTTCTTAATTCTCACAAGAGATTAGATTAGAGGCTCCACTCCTGTGTACGCTTAGCCCAAGACAGGATGTTAATCTGAACAGCGATGTATCCATCAATCTCATCATCGGGAGTAGGATCATTGCTGTAATCAACGGGAACTGCCTCACCAAGATACTTAATGTCCTTAACCTTAATGTCGTACCAGTTGTTACGCAGCACGCCATAACGGCCTAAGTAGTTCTTAGCAGCTGCCAATTTCTCATCAGCACTACCATTCCAACCAGGATAAGAACCATTCTCAAGTGAAGGAACAGGAGTAATCAGTGAAGAAGAACCCTTCTTCCAAGGAGTCAGCTGGTCGCCGAAGTGCTTGATGCGAATAGTGTAGTAAGAAACACCACCAACGTAGCAGAGGATAGAACCATTCTTTGAGTGAAGGGTGTTGTCCTTATAGAGATTCTTTACACTTGCCAGAAGGTCAGCAGCTTCAGGAATCAAAGACTTTGTAGCGTCTGAAACCTTAGCAGTAATATCAAAGGTAATGCTTGAAATGTTCTTATAACCATCAGCATCGACAGTGCTCAGAGCAACAGTGAAGTCGCTTGACTTAATAGGGTCAGTAGCATCCTTGCTCTGAACACCAGCAGCCTTCACGAGCTCAACACACTTGTTAGCGATAAGGGTCTTAACGTCAGCTTCCTTGTAGATAACGCTCTTATTACCGTTGATGATGTAAAGGTCTTCAGCATCAGTACCAGTCTTAGCAGTAACCTTCAGGCGAACCAGTGTCGTGTTGTTTACTGACTGGTGAGCAACATCGAAAGTATTCTCGAAGCAATACAGAGGATTCTCATCACCGAACTTCTCAGACATAGCACCTGCTGCAGTAATGTCGCCAGCCTTAGTCAAACCTCCAAGAGCTTCACCAAACTTTGTAGCAGTACCATCATAGTTCGTGTCCTTAGCAAAGTATGAACGATACTTAAAGGTTGTAGGACTACCCTCAGTAATAGGTGATTGACCAATATAACGATACTTTTTAGCATCAGCATTGATCAGACCGATAAAGTCGTCATGACCATCGATAGAGCGAACCAGGAAAGAAGAAGCATTGGTGTTATCAAGAACCCAAGCGTTAATTGTAAGATTCAAAGCAGCAGGAGTAACTCCGTCAACGCCGTCACCATACTGAGTTCCCAGTGTTGATTCTCCAATTGCCTGACGAAGAGTAACCTTCGCCATACCACGCTCTACATAAATCTCAGCGCAGCTACCATCGCGTGCAGCCTGCTCTGTTTCATAAACATTCTTAATTTCTACAAGTGTCTGAACCTCTGCGTCAGTAGGCTCTGTTGAACCTGAACCAGCCTTATCAGTCAAAGGAGCATTACACATATAGAAACCATTGTTCTTCATTTCATTAGCAGCAGTCAGACCACCAGTGGTGTTTGTTGCAAAATTTGCAGTCTTGGCTAAGTCGCGTAACTCACCAAAAGTTCCAGCAAAGGCAGCTCCATTCACCTTCAAATTAGTACCATCAATCTCAAAGAGTCCGTTCTTGTTCAGAACAACGAAAGCAAGGTCACCAGCCTTAACAGTTGTACCCACCTTCTGCACAATCTTTGTGCTGTAGTCAGTTACCTGCTTGTCAGCAGACATCTTCCAAGGCTCAGGATTGATAGCATAAGCAGCAACGAAAGTTGCAGCATCCTCAGCCGTCAAACTGCCACGGAAAACAATCAAAGTAGCATCGTTAACGGTGTACTCTGACTCCAAACCGTCGTTGAGTTCAAAATTACCATCCTCGTAATTGTTGTCGTCTGTAGTTGAGTTGTCACGAGTAATCGTTCCATTGTCAACTGGCAGGTTGATGTTCAGAGCAAGGAATTGCTTACCGTCATCAACGGCAGGAGTAGTTCCTTCTACTGCTACATCGCGGTCCGACGAGCAAGCTGCAAACAGCATACCAGCTGCTGCGAGCGCAAGAAAACTAAATTTCTTCATACTTGTTTTGTTTAAAAAGTTAATATAAAATGTTAATTATAAAATGTTGTTTTGTTTCAATAATTGACCCCCTCTAACTCCCCCTGTAGGGGGAGGATTTGGGATACCGCCTCTGACTATGTGACCCCCTCTAACTCCCCCTGTAGGGGGAGGACTTGGGAGACCGCCTTGAAGTGAACCCAGAAAGTTGGACACAACTTAAAGGTTCAAATGAAACGAATTTTTAGTATTGAAGAAAAGATGTCCGCGATTGGATTAGTATTCCAAGGCGAATCAGCGCGTTCTG
>Ga0256404_1001500_pt1 | contig 56018 bp, 33 predicted proteins | sample RumenRJG_01DNA_FD_185990 | JGI IMG/M metagenome (GOLD analysis project Ga0256404, IMG submission 185990) | Bovine rumen microbial communities from Lethbridge, Alberta, Canada - RJG_01 | ecosystem: Host-associated > Mammals > Digestive system > Stomach > Rumen | place: Canada: Alberta | collected... | reverse complement strand
AGCCAATATGACTCAGGCTGAACTTGCGAAACGCACTCACACGACCAAGTCGTATATCTCAAAAATAGAAAATGGTATCATCACACCCAGCGTCGGTGCCTTTTATAGGATCATCAGTGCTCTTGGCATGAGAGTAGAAATAGTGAAACCAGTGTGCTAAGCTATCTGTCGTTCGATCTCTCCTCTTGCCTTACGCCGTTTGACTTTCAATATGGCCGTAGGTGCGGCATAAACGCCTTTAGCATTAGAATTACGCCTTCGCTCACGAGAAACCGTGCTTACTGACACACCAATAGTCTCGGCTATGAAACTAAGTGAGAATTTCTTTTGGAGTAGCACACTTATTGTGTATCTTTGCTCGGAGGTTAATTGTTTATACATCACAATACAAAATTAATTAATCTTAGGGAGGGGAACGAAGGTTCTCTTCCTTTTTTGTATTGCTTAAGTCATCCGCCAACGCTCTTTGGGGGCTTCGCGCCCCCAGCCGCAAGGCAAACCTCCGCGGTGTTTTTCATGGGTTAATGCACCACAGAGTTTTGCACTTCTAATTGGAATTAGCAACATAGGCAATGGCGAGGTGGGGCAGCTGTGTTGCCATGGGGGAAATGCCGGCGCCGCTGCCCCCGACATCCCCTTCTGAGTGATTTCTTCTGTGGCAATTCATCTTGATAGAAATGCCTATAAGAGTAGGAACGAAGTTATGGTACAAAAAAAAATCCGTGATATCGCTATCGCGGATTGCTTAACTAATTAACCTTCTAATACCATTAACATAAACCTTAAACAAAAACGAAATAAGAACCGTCTCACGACGCCAGGTATCTCGTAACCTTAAAAACTAATACCATGAAAAACCGATGCAAAAGTAAGACAAATATGTTTTACAACATAATTTTTCGGCACAGTTTTTTCTGCATTTAACTTTCTTTAGCAAATAAGAGCCGTTTTTGCCCGTTTTTCATGTAGATAGTAAACCGTAAAAACGCTGCAAAACGATGAAAGAATACAAGCGCCGCCGTCGCAACGACGATTTCCTGCAAGTGCTGGGCCCGGGCCAGACCGACTTTGAGCGTGTGCTCAATCCCGGTGCCGAGGAGGCTCGCCACAACCAGGAGCAGGCTGCCGAGCAGCAGAGCACGATGCAACGCACGTCGCTGCCCGAGCTCCACGACGAGCACAACTGGCCCGGGGTGCATCGCAACACCGAGGGCGAGCCGGTCGACCACCGCACCATTGTGCTGTGGCTGGTGGCGGCCGTCTTGCTGGTGGCCGTGATCGCCGTGGCCGTGATCTTCAAGCAGTGAGGCAGCAAGGGGGGTGATCAGTCGCAGCTGCCGCTGCAACCCTCGCAGCCGCCCTCGTGGCCGCAACTGCCGCCGCAGCCCTCGCAGCCGCCGTGCTTGGGGTTGAGCTCGCTGGGCGTGGCGTCGCGCACGAGCAGCACCTGGCCCACATAGTGTATCGTTTCGCCCGCCAGTGGGTGGTTGAAGTCGAGGGTTACCTCGGTGGCGGTGATGGCCGTCACACGGCCGGTCACAATCATGCCCTGCTCGGTGCGCATGGGCACTGCCGCGCCCTCATACACGTTGTCGCTGTCAAACTCGCCGTCGTGCTCAAACATCTTCTTGTCAAATGTCATCACCAGCTCCTGCTTCCTGTCGCCGAAGGCTTCCTCGGGCGTGAGCGTGAAGTCGAACGTGTCGCCCTGTGCCTTGCCCTCGATGTGCTTCATGAAGGCGTCGATCATCGTCTGATCCAGGCCATAGACAAAGCTGTCGGGCTTCGACTGGCTGAACTTGAACACCGAGGTTTCCTTGCCGCCGTCGACTACAAAAATCTCATAGGCCAGCGACACATATTTTCCAAACTTGATTGTTTCCATATATATGATTTATATTGTTGTTTCTTTTTGTTTTGTATTGTGTGTGTGATGTAGCGTTGCGGCATCGCCCCAAGGCAACGGGGAGCACAGCGCGTGGCAAAGGTAGTGATAAATATTTCAATGTGCTCATAAAAACGTCAATAAAATTTAATTTTGGGCTTTTACTTGCTTTTGTCGTTTCAATTCAGTAACTTTACCCCAAGTAGATAATTTATTTAACAGGAACCGGCAGCCTCATGCGCCATGAGGCTGTCCTAAAAAAAATACAAGAAACACTATGATGCAGAAATTCGGACTTTACATCCCCACCCGGCTGGTGTTCGGTGCTGGGGAACTGAAAAACCTGTCGCAGCAGCCGCTTCCAGGCAAGAAAGCACTCATTGTTATCTCGTCGGGGACGTCGATGAAAAAATACGGCTACCTCGACCTTGTGCAGAAGCAGCTCGCCCAGGCAGGAGTAGAGAGTGAAGTGTTCGACAAGATATTGCCCAATCCCATCAAGTCGCATGTCGAGGAAGGTGCCCAGTTGTGCCGCGACTCGAAATGCGACTTTGTTGTAGGACTGGGCGGCGGCAGCTCGATCGACACGGCCAAGGCCATAGCCGTGGTCGTGGCCATGGGCGGCGATCTGTGGGACTATGTGCAGGGCGGCCATGGCAAGGGCAAGCCGGTGACCCGGGCCCTGCCCATCGTGGCCATTCCCACCACGGCCGGCACGGGCACCGAGGTCGACCCCTGGGGCGTGATCACCAACACCGAGGTCAACGAGAAGATCGGGTTCGGCTTTGAGCACACCTTCCCCACGCTCTCGATTGTCGACCCCGAGCTCATGCTCACCTTGCCTCCCAAGCTCACGGCCTATCAGGGCTTCGACGCCTTCTTCCATGCTGCCGAGGGCTACATCAACCGCACGCAGCACACGCCCATAAGCGACCTCTATGCACTCGAGGCCGTGCGCCTGCTCTACAAGTACCTGCCTGTGGCTGTGGCCGACGGCCGCGACCTGCGCGCCCGCAGCAAGGTGGCTTGGGCCAGCACGCTGGCCGGCATGGTCGAGGCCACGAGCAGCTGCACGGGCGAGCACAGTCTGGAGCACGCCATGAGCGCCTTCTATCCCAAGCTGCCTCACGGTGCCGGCCTGATTGCGATAAGCAAGGCCTACTACAAGGCATTTAAAAACGATGCCATGAAGCGCTACATGAAGATGGCCGAGAAGATGACCATGCAGAAGAGTGCACGGCCCAGCGACTTCCTCGACGCGCTCGACATCATGCAGCGTGAGTGCGGCGTCGACAATGTGAAGCTGAGCGACTGGGGCATCACGCCGGCCGACTTCGACCGCTTTGCCACCAATGCCACCGAGACCATGGGCGGCCTCTTCGACTTCGATCCGCGCTTCCTCACCCGCGAGGAGATCATCGACATCTACCAGCAGAGCTACAAGTAGCCAGCAGGCTTATATATATAATCACGACGGGGGCACGTTTCTCTTTTTGCACAAGTAGAAACGTGCCCCCGTTGCACATTGGCCGCTCCCCGCCGCCTCGCCACGTTGGCGGGGGAGGGGAGCAGTTGGCATTATTTCTTCTTTTTCCTGCCCGTGTGAGCCTTCCTGGCCGCAGGCTTGCGGGCCGCGGCTTTCCCGGGCTTGGCTGCGGCCAGGCGCAGCACTTGCATGCTGCGGGCCGGCAGGTAGAGCTTGAGCCAGCCCAGGTGAGCGTCGGCATAGAGCGGGTCGGGCTGCGTGAGATGACTCACGCTCTCGTCGATGTTGCCGTAGCCGCCGTAGCGCGGGCTGTCGCTGTCGAGCACCCCGTCGTACTCGCCCGCCGGGGCCAGGATGCCATAGCCCGTGTAGGAGCGCGTGGGGCTGAAGTTGAACACAAACACCAGGTTGCCGCGCATGTAGGCCAGCACTTGGTCGTCGTCCTTGTCCCACAGCTTGCGTATGGGCGTGGCCTGGAAGTTGTGCACGCTCGAGAGCAGGTGTATCATGTCGTTGTCCCAGTTGTTCAGGTACTGGTATTTCAAGTCCTTGCGGTCGACCAGCGACCACTGGCGGCGGGCATACTTGTAGCTCCAACCGTTGCCCTCGCGCGGGAAGTCGATCCACTCGGGGTGACCCCACTCGTTGCCCATGAAGTTGAGGTAGGCCCCGTTGATGAGCGAGGCTGTGGCCATGCGTATCATCTTGTGCAGGGCCATGCCGCGGTCGACCACGCTGTTGTTGTCGCCCACCATCATGTGCCAGTACATCTCCTTGTCGATGAGGCGGAAGATGATGGTCTTGTCGCCCACCAGCGCCTGGTCGTGGCTCTCGGCATAGCTCACGGTCTTCTCGTCGGCGCGGCGGTTGGTGAGCTCCCAGAATATCGAGGTGGGCTTCCAGTCCTCGTCGCGCTTCTCCTTGATGGTCTTGATCCAGTAGTCGGGTATGCCCATGGCCATGCGGTAGTCAAAGCCCAGGCCGCCGTCGCTGTAGGGGCGTGCCAGGCCCGGCATGCCGCTCATCTCCTCGGCAATGGTGATGGCGTGCGGGTTGATCTCGTGTATGAGCACGTTGGCCAGGGTGAGATAGGTGATGGCATTGGTGTCCTCGCCGCCGTTGTAGTAGTCGGCATAGCTGCCGAAGGCCTGTCCCAGCCCGTGGTTGTAGTAGAGCATCGAGGTCACGCCGTCGAAGCGGAAGCCGTCAAACTTGTACTCCTTTATCCAGTACTTGCAGTTGCTGAGCAGGAAGTTGAGCACAGCGTCTTTGCCGTAGTCAAAGCACAGCGAGTCCCAAGCCGGGTGCTCGCGGCGGCTGTCGCCGTAGAAGTAGAGGTCGTAGCTGCCGTCGAAGCGCCCCAGCCCCTCTACCTCGTTTTTCACGGCGTGCGAGTGCACAATGTCCATGATCACGGCAATGCCGGCAGCGTGGGCATCGTCGATGAGGTGCTTGAGCTCGTCGGGCGTGCCAAAACGGCTCGAGGCGGCATAGAAGCTCGACACGTGGTAGCCGAAGGAGCCGTAGTAGGGGTGCTCCTGGATGGCCATGATCTGGATGGCGTTGTAGCCGTCCTTGATCACACGCGGCAGCACGTTGACGCGAAACTCCTCGTAGGTGCCCACGCCCTCCTTGTCCTCGGCCATGCCTATGTGGCACTCGTAGATGAGCAGCGGGGCCGTGTTGGGCACAAAATGCTTCACCTTGAACTGGTAGGGCTTCTCGGGGCACCACACTTGTGCCGAAAATATCTTGGTCGTCTCGTCCTGCACCACGCGGGTGGCATAGGCCGGTATGCGTTCGCCCCAGCCTCCGTCCCAGTGCACGTGGAGCTTAAACAGGTCGCCGTGCTTCATGGCCCGTGCCGGCAGCTTTATTTCCCAGTTGCCGTCGGCCACTGGCTGCATGCGGTAGGGCTCGCACTCTTTCCAGTCGCTGAAGGTGCCCACCAGGTAGATGCTTGTGGCATGGGGCGCCCACTCGCGCAAGGTCCAGCCCTGCTGGTCGCGGTGCAGGCCGTAGTAGTTGTAGGCGTTGGCAAAGTCGTCGAGATTGCCGCTGCCGCCCGTGAGCTCTTGAATCTTGCGGGCAGCGTCCTCGTGACGGCCCTCGATGGCTGCTGCATAGGGCTCGAGCCACGGGTCGTCGTTGATGATAGGGAGAGTCTTTGTCATGAGTGCATATGGGTTTTGTTGTGGATTGTCTTCTTTTCTATTGCAAATATACGGTTTTATTGTCTATGTCAGGTCGATACATGCCCATTAATTGATGCTAATTTCTGCAAACGATTGCGATGCCTGCCTCACACTCGCGGGCACTCGAGGATGAATTGGAAAGCCTGATGGTGAACTGTTGTGGAATTTTTTACTTAACTTTGCCCTTGCTTTTATATTGAACCTACTTTTCAACAGATTATGAAACCGAAATTGTTTTTATCGCTTGCAGCTTTTGCCATCATGTCAATGACAGCCATGGCTGAACCCGCCAATGTACAGACCTACACCTTCCCCACGCCCTACCAAGTGGAGAAAATCGCACCGCCCAAGGGGGAAGGCAAAGTGAAAAATGTGATACTCATGATAGGCGACGGCATGAGCTTGATGCACATCGAGGCTGCCTGGACCTGCAACCGTGGCCACTTGTGGCTCGAAAACGCACAGTACACCGGCATCTCCAAGACGCCGGCCAGCAACCGCCTCATCACCGACTCGGGCTCGGGCGGCACCTCGCTGGCCACTGGCTACAAGACCCGCTACCACGCCGTGGGCGTCGACTCCACGGGGCGCCCGCTCGAGTCGCTCAACGTGCTGGCTCACAAGGCTGGCAAGGCCAACGGCATTGCCGTGACCTGCCGCTTGTGGGACGCCACGCCCTGCGACTTTGTGGCCCACAACCTCGACCGCAACAAGGAGCAGGACTTGATACTCGACTATCTCAACGCCCCGCTCGACTATGTGTTTGGCGGCGGCGCCAAGTACTTTGAGCACCGCGACGACGGCCGCAACATCTTCTCCGAGCTTGAGAAGAAGGGCTACCGCGTGGCCCGCACCCTCGACGAGCTGTGGCGTTGCAAGAGCGGCAAGATCTATGCCGTGCCCTATCCTGTCGACACTCCCGTGCCTGCCGAGCGCGGCGACCTCCTGGCCAAGGCTTCGCTCAAGGGCATCGACCTGCTCAACCAGAACAAGAACGGCTTCTTCATGATGATCGAGGGCAGCCAGCTCGACGACTACGGCCACTTCAACCAGCTCGACATGCTCATGCAGGAGACGCTCGACTTTGACCAGACCATAGGCGCTGTGATGAAATGGGCCGCTGCCGACGGCCAGACCCTCGTCGTCGTCACGGCCGACCACCAGACGGGCGGCCCCACCGTGCTGGGCGGCGACTACCACACCGGCACCGTGCAGGTCAACTTCTCTACCCGCGACCACTCGGGCACAATGGTGCCAGTGTATGCCTTCGGCCCGGGATCAGAAAACTTCACCGGCTTCATGGACAATACCGAAATCTTCTGGAAAATCAAGCGCCTGCTGGGCTTGTAGGCTATTCATCACGATAAGACATAGACTTGAAAATGAAGCATATCACACACGCATTGCTCATCGCCACGGTGCTGGCTCCCGTGCTGGCCGGGGCGCAAAACCTCATCTCGTCGGGCTCGCCGCTCTACAAGCTGCCCTACAAGGACACCTACGTGCGCGAGCCCCTCGTGGCCGAAAACTCCTTCCGCATCGCCAAGGTGCAGAAAACCGTGCCCGGCACTTTTGCCCAGGCTCGCAAGGTGCTGCCCAGCCCCTACTGGGAAGGTCACGACAAGGAAATCGAAATGTACTGGAAAGCCTGGGAGATAGGCATCAAAAACATCAATCAGCCTCTCGACGACTCGGGCTTCATCACCAGCTACATCGCCCCGGCCTACAACGGCAACATCTTCATGTGGGACGACTCGTTTATCACCATGTTCTGCCGCTATGGCCAGCGCTTCTTCCCCTTCCAGCGCACGCTCGACAACTTCTATGCCAAGCAGCACCCCGACGGCTTCATCTGCCGCGAGATACGTGCCGACGGCAGCGACTGCTTCGGCCGCTACGACCCCACCAGCACAGGCCCCAACCTCATGCCCTGGTCGGAATGGCTCTACTACACGCAGTTTGGCGACGACAACCGCCTCAACAAGGTGTTTCCCGTGCTGGCGGCCTACTACAAGTGGCTCAAGCTCAACCACACCTGGCGCAACGGCACCTACTGGAGCAGCGGCTGGGGCACCGGCATGGACAACATGCCTCGTGTGCCCGAGGGCTACAACACCATCTACAGCAACGGCCACATGATATGGCTCGATACCAACCTGCAGGAAATCATGGTGGCCAACATCCTGCTCAAGATGGGCTTCTATCTCGAGCGCTGGCAAGAGATCGAAACCTTTGAAGACGATATCAAGCACTTGACCAAGTATATCAACGACAACATGTGGAACGACAAGGACGGTTTCCTCTATGACCAGTATGCCGACGGCAGCCTCTCGACCACCATGGGCATCTACGCCTACTGGGCCTTGCACACCGACGTGCTGCCCAAGTCCCGCCTCGACCGTCTTGTGGCCCACCTGGCCGACACAGCCACCTTCAACCGCCACCACCGCGTGCCCTCGCTGGCGGCCAACAACCCCAAGTACAAGGCCAACGGCCGCTACTGGGTGGGTGGCGTGTGGCCCGGCACCAACTACATGGTCATCTCGGGCCTTGTCGACAAGGGCTACCGCGACCTGGCCTGGGACATCACCCTCAACGACTACAACAATGTGCTCGACGTCTACAAGAAGACGGGCACCTTCTGGGAGTACTACGCCCCCGAGAGCTCCGACCCCGGATTCATGGCCCGCAAGGACTTTGTGGGCTGGACTGGCCTGCCTCCCATTGCCGAGCTCATCGAGTATATCTTCGGCGTGCGCGCCAACTTGCCCGAAAACCACATCACCATCGACGTGCACCTCACCGATGCCTACGGCATCGACCGCTACCCCTATGGCGAGAAGGGCGATGTGAGCTTCAAGGTGGCCAAGCGTGCCAGCACGGCCGAGAAACCCAAGGTGACCATCAAGACCAACGTGCCCTTCAAGGTCACCCTCATGTGGGGCGACAAGAAACTCGACACCGAGGTGAAGGCGGGTACCAACACGATTTGACCCGTCGGGGCTTTATCGTCTTGAATCAAACGTAACGCAATGACTCACATTCACTATCTCTATCACGTGCAAGTGCAAGGCGGCCGTGGCCGCCTGCTTGCACTCTTGCTTCTGCTCTCGCTGTGGCTCTCGGCCTGGGCGCAGGATGTGACCGTAGTCGTGGCCTCCGACCTGCACTTCGACCGCCCGCCCGAGACCGACCAGTACTATCACGTGCGTGCCATCAACGCCCTGGGCAAGACCATTCTCATCGATGCCGTGTTGCTGTGCGGCGACATCTTCGACAAGGCCTCGCCCGATATTCAGGCCCTGTTCAAGCAACGCTACGAGCCAGGGCCCGGCGACAAGACCATACACTATCCTGTGTATCTGCTCTATGGTAACCACGACATCAGCCCCGAGAACGGGCGTCCCAACCTCAACAAGCGGGGCTATGAGCTCAACATGCGCTACCTCGACTCGCTGCTGCAGGTGGGCAAGGCTCGCGGCGACATCTATCATGTCGACCCCTCGAGCCGCTCCTACTCGTTCAACCTGGGCGGCGTGCACTTTGTCATGGGCATGCTCGCCGCCGGCGACACGTCTTATTGCAAGAGCAACTTCGACTGGCTTGAGGCCGACCTGAAGATGTATTGCAGCGACGGGACGCCGTTGGTCTACCTGCAGCATTATGGCTTCGACAAGTGGGCTCGCGGCTGGTGGCCCGAGGCCCACCGCGCGCGGCTCATGGCCTTGCTCGACCGCTACAACCTGGCCGCCTTCATGGTGGGCCACACCCACGAGGCATCGGTGCAGCGCTACAAGGGGCACCGCATCTACCAGGTCAACAACGCCTGGCCCGACAACGACGGCTCGGCCTCGTTTGCCGTGCTCTCGATCAAGGGCAAGAAGGTGAGCATCAGGACGGTGCAGGTGCTCGACGGCGACGGCCACTACAGGTGGGTCAAGCCCACGGTAGAGGCCACTCTTCTGAAATGAACACAACAAGCATGCAACCAACTATCATATTCAATGAACACAACTATAGCGATTGACTTGGGCGGCACCAATGTGCGCGTGGCCCGGGTGCGCGAGGGCAAGATTGAGGCACGGCTCAGCGAGCCTGTCAAGGCCAGCGGAACCGAGCGCGAGGTGCTCGACCAGATGTGTGCCCTCGTCGAGAAAGTAAACAACGGCACCGCCAGCCGCATTGGCGTGGCAGTGCCCTCGGTGGTCGACTTCAACACCGGCATTGTCTACAACGTGATGAACATACCCTCGTGGAAAGAGGTGCACCTCAAGCAGTATCTTGAAAACCGCTTTGGCATCGAGACGCATGCCGACAACGACGTGAACTGCTTTGTCGCTGCCGAGAAGGCCTATGGGGCTGGCCGCCCCTTCGACAACCTGGTGGGCATCACCCTGGGCACAGGCGTGGGCGCCGGCATTGTCATCGACGGCAAGGTGTATCGCGGTGCCAACACGGGCGCGGGTGAGATATGCAGTCTGCCCTATCTTGAGAGCAACTATGAAGACTACACCAGCCAGCAACTCTTCAACAAGTGGCACACCACGGCTCTGGCCGAGGCCGATAAAGCCCGAGCGGGCGACCCCGTGGCCATAGCTCGCTGGCACGAGCTGGGCCTGCACCTGGGCAAGCTGCTGCAGGTCATCCTCTACACCTACGACCCACAGGCCATCGTCATAGGCGGCGGCATCGCTGCCAGCCGCGACCTCTTTGAGCGTGCCATGCTGAGCTCGGCACGTGAAGGCTTCCAGCAGCCGCACATCGTCGACAAGGTGAGCATCATCTTCTCCAGCCTTGCCGATTGCAACATGCTGGGCGCCTCGCTGCTGTAGCAGCCACACGTGTTGGCTGGTGTGTAACGAAAAAAAACAATGACTGTGTGAAATGAAGAAACTACGATACCTGGCAACACTTGCTCTTGTTGCTGTTGCGGCAAGTCATGTCCTTGCCGCCGACTGGATGACGCGGCTCAGCCCCGACACCCGAGTGTGCAGCTTGTCGATACCCGGTACCCACGATGCAGCCACAGGCAATGGCTTTGAGGGCGTCGACTCGGTAGTGGGCGAGCGCTATGCCCGCACCCAAGAGCTCGACCTGAGCCAGCAGTTTGCCGCCGGCGTGCGCGCCTTCGACTTGCGCCCGGCCCAGTGCGGCAACGAGTTGCGCATTTTCCATGGCACGCTGGCCACCCGCCTGAGTTATGCCCACGCCCTGCGCCTGCTGGCCGACTCGCTCAAGGCCAACCCTGCCTCGCTGGTCGTGGTGGTGCAACGCCACGAGGACGATGCCAAGGGTGCCGGCTACGACCAGAGCCGGTGGGCACAGCTGGTCGACAGCACCCTGCACGAGCTGGGCCCGGTGCTCATCGACTATAGGCCTGGGCTCACGGTGGGCGAGATGCGCGGCCACATCTTGGTGCTGAGCCGCGACCGCTACGGCCAGGTTCCCCGTGGCGGCTATATCGACAATTGGGACGACGGCGGCAGCTGGAACGCGCCCCAGGGGGCACGAGTTGCGGGCGTGCAGGGCGGCGAGCGTCTCTATGTGCAAGACTACTACAACACCACCATGGAGGGCGCCATGACGACAAAACTCGATCTCATGCGGCAGTTTCTCGTGCATGCCGCCACCACGCCCCTGCGCGGCAGCCTGTGGGTTGTGAACCACTGCTCGGCTTTCGCGCGCGACCCCGAGGCTCCGCTGCCCGGCAACACCACCAGCAACGGCTACCGCCTGAATGCCGCCAGCACCAATGCCTACATGGCCCGCTGCGTGGTGGCTCATGCCGGCCTGGTGATGATGGACTATGCCGGCGTCGATGCCAGCAACGGCATCAAGGTCATGGGCAAAACCGCCCTGCAGGCCGTGATCGAGAGCAACTTCACTGCCAGCAACGACAAAAAGCGCTAAGTTTCATGCAACTTAACGCTCCTGGGTAGCCCATAGCAGAGTCGAACTGCTCTTTCAAGAATGAAAATCTTGCGTACTAAACCGATATACGAATGGGCCAAACCTTAATGGGGGCTTCGGGCCACTACTGTGTCGCTGGCCTTAGGCCTGTGCGCAGGCCGCTCGCTTGCGGGCAGCTTAACGCCCCATCGTTGTTTCTATTGTGTGCAATCCTTGCGCTGCCTTGTGTCGTGTTTACTTGGCAGCGTTCAGCTTGTTGATGTGCTTGGCCAGCTTCGACTTCAGGTTGGAAGCCTTGTTCTTGCTTATGACATGCTTGCGGCCGAGCTTGTCGAGCATGGCCGACACCTTCTTGTAGTTCTCGGCTGCCTTGGCAGGATCGGTCTCCTTGCGCAGATTGCGCACAGCATTGCGCATTGTCTTAGCATAGTAACGATTACGAAGATTTCTTGCCTCTGTCTGGCGTATTCTCTTGATTGCTGATTTATGGTTTGCCATTTTTTTAAAACCTTTTTTCTTTGATTGTTGTTATTGTTAGTAGCCCATAGCAGAGTCGAACTGCTCTTTCAAGAATGAAAATCTTGCGTACTAACCGATATACGAATGGGCCCCTCGATTTTGCGAACTTTAGCCAGCTGCGCAAAAAGCGGTGCAAATATAGCAATGATTTTTCAAATGGCAAAATTTAACTTCTTTAAATCGTGCTAAATCAGTGTTTTTTACTTGTTGAGGCCGCCTATGTGCCGATTATTGCGTAATTTCGTGGCATGTATGAAACCACCAGTGGTGTTGTACTCAATGTCATCAAGTACAACGACCGTCACAACATTGCCCACATCTACACCGACCGCCATGGCATGATGCCATACCTGGTGGCTCAGGGCAACACGGCCGCCGCACGGGTGCGCAACTCCATGTTTCTGCCTTTGAGCCTGCTCCAGTTTGAGTCGCGCATCGTGCCTGGGCGTGAGCTGTGCACCCTGCACGACGTGCGGCGCACGTGCCTGCTTGCCAGCATCTATGCCGACCCGGTGAAAAACGCCGTGGCCATGTTCATGAGCGAGCTGCTGAGCCATGCCATCCCCGAGCGGGAGCGCGACGAGGGCCTGTACCGCTACATCGAGACCGCGGTGCGCCTGCTCGACAGCCTCGACCGCGGCGTGGCCAATTTTCACATTTGCTTCTTGTTTCACCTGGGGGCGTTTCTGGGCATCGAGCCCGATGTGGAGTCGTATCGCGAGGGCTACTGGTTTGACATGGCGGGGGGTACTTTTGTGCCCTTCCCCAGGATGGCGGGCACGTGCCTGAAGCCCGACCTGGCGCGTGTGATTGTGCTACTCTCGCGCATGACGTTTTCCAACCTGCACCTGTTCCGCTTCAGCCGCGAGCAGCGCAATGCCGTGCTCGACGCCGTCATCGCCTACTACCGCATGCACAATTCCACGGTGGGCACGCTCAAGTCGCCCGAGATTTTGAAGCAGCTCTTCGTGTAGCCTGGGTGCGTTCTTGTGTGATTGTGGTGCCGCCTTGAGGGATGCAAAGGGCTCCTGCCGATTACCGAAAATAGCAGTTTTCGGGCTTTGATGGCACGATTGCGGTATTTTTATGTGGTAATTCTAAAAATATTTCTTATTTTTGCAGTGCGAAATCAAGAAAGGTACTTTCTTGTGAGCATGAAACGACAATATAAGTAAATTTCTCATACTCTAAAAATGACTGCGGGACCAAATTTGTGAAAACTTGGTCTCGTTTTTTTCTTTTGCCTCCTGCCTGTTGCGGCTTGCAGCTGGCAGGGGGCAAAAAATATCCCTGCAGCTCACTCGCGAGCTGCAGGGATACGCATTATTCATGTAGTCGCTGTCCTCGCCTCGAGGAAGCGCGCAGTATCAATAGTTGGGGTTCTGCTTGAGCTTGCCGCCGTATTTCGATATCACGTCCGACGGGTAGGGGAATACCATCAGGTGGCTGTCGTAGGCGGCCTTGTCGCGGTAGTCTTCATAGTCGATCACCTTGAAGTCGCTCTCGGGGTTGGAGCGGTCGCTGTAGGCACGCACACGGGGGTGAGCGTTGAGCTCCTTCAGGGCCAGAGCCTTGATTTCGGCATTGCTCGAGGCTGCCCAGCGCTTGAGGTCGCCCAGGTGGTCGGTCATCTCAAAGGCCAGCTCGCAGCGGCGCTCGTGGTAGAGGTCGGCCATGGTGGCAGTGCCTTTCAGCGGGGCCAGGTGCGAGCGCTGGCGCAGGGTGTTGATATCGGCAGTGGCAGCAGCGGCGTTGCCCGTCATCAGGTAGGCCTCGGCGCGGAAGAGCAGCATCTCGGCATAGCGCATGAGCGGGAACATGATGCGGCAGGTGGGCCAGTCGCCGTTGGCGTTCACATACGTGTCGGTCATGTTGGCGTGCTTGAAGGGATCCATATACTTGTTGATCATGAAGCCGGCCTGGATGTCGGAGGTCGAGAAGAAGCGGCGCTCGACGCCGTTGAGCTCGAAGGTGTCGCCATAGCACAGAATGCTGCGCTTGAGGCGGTCGTTGCCTGCGCCGTCTTTGGCCATCTCCTCATAGATGTCTTCGCTGGGCTTGTTCTGGCCCCAGCCGTTGTACACGCCCCAGGCCTTGTTCTCGAGCACCACGCCGGGAAATTCCGACCCGCCGCCGTTGGCGCCGCCGTCGCCGGCGATGCCAAACAGGTATTCCTTGCCCCAGAATTTAGACTGGTCGCTGGTGAACACCTCGTCGAAGGTGGGCGCCAGGTCGCGGCCATAGGTGTTTTCAAGCAGGTCGACCTGCTTGATCACGTCGTTCCACTTGGTAGCGTCCCAAGTGGCCCAGTAGGCATAGGTCTTGGCCTTGAGTGCCACAGCGGCAGCCTTGCTGGCACGGCCCTTGTCGGCGTTGCCGTAGTCCTCGAGATTGGGCAGGTAGGAGATAGCCTTGTCCATGTCTTGGATGATGTAGTCGTAGTTCACTTGCACGCTGCTCTGTTGTGGCGGCATGGTGTAGTCGTAGTCGTCGCTCCAGTCTTCCCAGCGGCAGAAGGGCACGCCCTGGCTGTCGGTGCCGTAGCGGTGTGCTACCCAGAAGTGGCAGAATCCGCGTATGAAGTAGGCCTCGCCCAGCGAGCGCTTCTCTATAGCGCTGAGTGTGGTACCTTTCTCCTTGTCGGTGAGCTTCTTGATGATGAAGTTGGCTCGGGCCATCTCGCCGTAGAACTGGTTGAAGGTGCCGCGCAGCGGGCTCTCGTCGCCAGTGTACTTGAGCGTGGCCAGCGTGGGGTAGCTGCGGGTGCGGCCCCACACGATATCGCAGGTGCCGCCTTGCTCCCAGTAGATTTCGCGGCCAAACATAGCCTCCTCTACCAGTGGCTTGTAGAGCTCGTCGACGGCGTCGATGGCCTGCTGGTCGTTTTTGAAATAGTTGGTTGTCGTGGGGTTGCCCTCCGACTGCGGGTCTAAGAAATCACTGCACGAGGTCGACAGCATTGCCGCGCCTGCAAGTGCTATTATCATTAATTTTTTCATTGTGTTTCTGTATTTGTGCTTGTTGTGGTGTCACGTTTTGTGTTAATAGGTCAGTCTCACGCCGAATGAGAAGGCACGCGACACCGGGTACTTCATCGTGTCATAGCCGCCGCACTCAGGGTCGATGCCTGTGTAGTTGGTCACGGTAAACACATTGTCGCCCGAGAAGAATACCGACATGCGGCTGCTGCGGTCGTTCAGGTGCTGCCACTTGCGTATGAGCTTGGTGATGTCGTAGTTGATGGTGAAGTTCTTCAAGCGGAAGTAGGAGGCGTCCTCGAGAAACCAGGTCGAGGCCGTCGAGAAGTTGCCGTTGGGGTCGTTCTTCGACAGGCGAGGTATGTCGCTGCCGGTGTTGGTGGGGCTCCAGGCCTTGAGTATCTCGGCCGAGCGGTTGAAGTTGCCTTCCACGTCGCCCACGGTCATGCTCTTGGCCACGTTCAGAGCCTGAGCCTTGCCCACGCCCTGGAACATCACGCTCACGGTGAGGTCTTTCCATGTGATGCCGCCGCCGAAGGCATAGGTCCACTTGGGCGTTGCGTTGCCGCAGTACTGGCGGTCGGCGTCGCTTATCTTGCCGTCGCCGTTCTTGTCCTCAAACTTGAGGTCGCCGGCCACTGCGTTGGGCTGGATGCGTTTGCCATTGGCGTCCTTGTAGTTGGCGGCTTCCTCATCGCTCTGGAAGATGCCCAGGCTCTTGATGAGGTAGAACGAGTTCAGGGGCTCGCCCTGGGCGGTTTGGTACACATAGGGTATCATGCGCCAGCTGCCGTCGCCGGTCCACACGCCGGGGTTGCCCTCGCTGTCGGTCACGCCGGTGCTCTTCACCCAGTTCTTGAGCCAGGCAAAGTTGCCGTTCACCCAGTAGGAGATGTCGTTGCCCACCTTGTCGCGCCACGAGGCGGCAAACTCGATGCCGCGGTTGCGCACGCTGCCCTGGTTCACCAGCATGGCGTCGACGCCTATGGTGCTGGGCCAGTACATGGTCTGGGTCTGTATCAGGTTGTAGGTTTTCTTCTCAAACCAGTCGAGCGTCATGGCCAGGCGGTCGCTCAGCATGTTGATGTCGAGGCCCAGGTCAAACTGCTCCGAGGTCTCCCAGGTGAGTTTGGGATTGACGGCATCAGAGTTCCACACGCGGGTGCCCCACAGCGTGCCCGAGGTGCCGTAGAGGGCTTTCTCGGTGGTTACGCCGTAGCTCAGCACGGCCGACTTGTAGTTGTAGCCTATCGAGCCCAGATTGCCTATGCGGCCCCACGAGCCACGCAGCTTGAGCAGGGTCACGATGTCGTTTTGGGGGAAGAAGGCCTCGTTGCTTATCTTCCAGGCTGCCGTGAAGGCGGGGAAGTCGCCGTGGTTGTGCTTCTTGGGCAGGCGGCCGGCGTAGTCGCGGCGGAACGATGCCGTGAGGAAGTAGCGGTCGGCATAGGAGTAGGCGGCACGGCCTATGAGAGAGACGTTGGCATCGGGGCCTGTGAGGTAGTCGCTGGCCGACTGCGAGCCAGCCCATGCCAGGTATTGCAGATACTTGGACTCGTCGCTGAAGTCTTTGGCATCGACGTTGAGACCGCGGGTGGCATAATGGTCGGCCGTGGTCGAGGCCAGCAGGCCCACGGTGTGCTGCCCGAAGGTGTTGTCGTAGGTGAGCGTGTTCTCGGTCTTCCACCTGTCGGTGCGGTAGTTGTAGTTGGTATACTCGTTGGTCAGGTAGGGCTTGCCCACCTCTTCGCGCTTGGGCACAAAGGTCTTGTCGTTGTAGTTGGTCACGTTGTAGGTGAAGCGGCTCACAAATTTCAAGCCAGGCACCACGTTGCCCACCTCGAGCGACGTGGTGGTCCAGGTGTCGCTCGTGCGGTTGTACTCATTGTAGGCCTCCAGCAGGCGCACGGGGTTGATGGCGTCGCCGTGAATGTCGGCAAAGTTGCTGCCGTATTGTGCAATATAGGCGGGATCCTCGGTGGTGGTGCCGCCGTAGCCGCCAGGAGTAAACTCGCTATACACCGTGGCGCTGCTGGGCATGTACAGAGCGTTCATGATCACGCCGTTGTAGGCGCTGCTGGTGTTGCCCGTGCGGTTCTCGTTGTTTTTCCAAGTGAAGTTCTCGCTCACGCTCACCCACTTGTTGAGCTGGTACTTGCCGTCGTAGTGCAAGGCCAGGTTCTTGTTGTAGGTGTCGCGCAGCACGCCATTGTCTTTGTCGTAGTTGAACGAGATGCGGTTGGCAAAGTTGGCGGTGCCCATGTTGAGGGCCACGTTGTGGCGCTGGTACATGGCTGTGCGGAATACTTCGTCCATCCAGTTGGTGCGTGTGGTGGCCACCCAGGGGTTCTTGGCCGTGTTCCAGCCGTCGGGCAGGGTGAGGCCGGCGTTGGCATAGGAGGTGGTGCGCATCTGGATTTCTTCCTCGGCAGTGAGCCCGCGGGGCAGGTTGTAGGCCTTGCGCACCCCGAAGGTGCCGCTGTAGCTGAGTGTGGTGTTGCCTTCCTTGGCCTTCTTGGTGGTGACCAGGATGACGCCGCCGGCTCCCGACTGGGCGCCGTAGATGGCTGCCGAGGCGGCATCCTTGAGCACGACGATGCTCTCGATGTCGTCGAGCGAGGCAATGGGTGCCCCCGGCACGCCGTCGACTACCCAAAGCACGTTGTCGCCGTTGCGCGAGCCCTGGCCGCGTATCACGACGCTGGGCGCAGCGGTGGGGTCGCCGCCGTTCGACTCAATGGTCACGCCCGGTATCTGGCCTTGCATCATGCCCTCGGTGCTGGCCACCGGACGCACGGCAAGCTCGGTGGGGTTGCTTATCACGCCCACCGATGCCGACAAGTCTTTCTTCTTGGCCTGTGCACCATAGCCAATGGCTACAACCTCGTCGAGCATCTGGCTGTCGTCGGCCATGGTGATGTTGAGGTCGCTGCCAGCTGCTGCTGTCACGGTTTTGTAGCCAATGGATGTGATCACCAGCTTGCTCCCTGCCGGAGCGTTGAGGGTGAACTTGCCGTTGATGTCGGTGGCTACTCCCAGGGTCGATCCTGCGATTTTGACCGAGGCTCCAATGATAGGTTCTCCTTTAGAGTCCTTTACTACACCAGTCACTTGCTCCTGGCCCGATGCTGCCGCTGCGGGAGCGGGACTGAGCACAGGTCGTGCCAGTGTGATCGATGGTGAGAAAAGCGCGAGCGCTGAGAGAGCAACGGCCTTGACGACGATGTTCTTTCGGCTTGATTTCAATTCGGTTTTTTTCATCTTCTTGTCGTTTACTGTATTCTTTGGTATTGCAAGTGAATCCTCACTTGCGCTGTGTCATTGTTGTTGTATGAAACAAAAGCAAGTAGTTTTACGTCTCATTTTTGGTTTATATAACTACGGCAATTGGTAAACTGCTAAGTATAAACTTTTAAACACTGCAAATGTACAACAATGATTTCACATTTGTTTAACTATGTTGTAAAAAATGATAAAGCCAGGCTGTTTTATTTCGATTCTTTTCGTTCTTTTTTGTTATCTTTGTTCCTCAAGAGAAACCATTGTCAACAATTTAACCGATTCTTGAAAACATGAAAATTGTAGTACTTGATGCCTATGCAGGCAATCCCGGCGACTTGTCGTGGGACGAGGTGAGGAAACTGGGCGATTGCGACATCTACGACCGCACGGCTCCCGAGCTGGTCATCGACCGCGCCCGCGATGCCGAGGCGGTGCTCACCAACAAGGTGCCCCTGCACCGCAAGGAGATTGAGGCGCTGCCCAAGTTGAAATATATAGGTGTGATGGCCACTGGCTTCAATGTGGTCGATATCGATGCCGCCAGCCAGCACGGCATCACGGTGACCAACGTGCCGGCCTACAGCACCGCCTCGGTGGCACAGCTCGTGTTTGCCCACCTGCTCAACATGTGCGACAGCGTGCAGCACTACAGCCAGGAGGTGCACGCCGGCAAGTGGTGCCACTGTGCCGATTTCACCTATGTGAACACGCCCATTATCGAGCTCGCGGGCAAGACGATGGGTATTGTGGGGCTGGGACACATAGGCCAGGCCGTGGCACGCATTGCCCTGGCCATGGACATGCGGGTGCAGGCCTTCACCAGCAAGCCGCAGCAGGCGCTGCCCGCAGGCGTGGCCAAGGTCGAGCTCGACAGCCTCTTTGCCACCAGCGACGTGGTCACGCTGCACTGCCCGCTCAATGCCTCGACGCGCAACATGGTCGACGCCCGGCGGCTCAAGCTCATGAAGCCCACGGCTATGCTCATCAACACCGCCCGCGGCCCGCTTGTCGACGAGGCTGCCCTGGCCCAGGCGCTCAAGAGCGGCCAGCTCATGGCCGCCGGTATCGACGTCATGAGCAAGGAGCCTCCGGCTGCCGACAACCCCCTGCTGGCTGTCGACAATTGCTACATTACGCCCCACATTGCCTGGGCAAGCAAGGAGGCCCGCGTGCGCCTGCTCGACGTGGTCACGGCCAATCTCAAGGCCTACCTTGCCGGCAAGCCCGTCAACGTGGTCTCGCCCTGATAGCGCCCCTCGCTCATTTTGCGGCGCGCGCAGCACTGCTGTGCCAAAAAAATACAGAGCCGTCTTGTTTTATCTTTGAGCTTTTTAGTAACTTTGCGGCTTGAACGATGAGATTGCGACGACTCACATATGTGCTTCTCGCCCTGGCCGCAGGATTGCTCCTGTGGTCGTGTGCCAGCATTGGCTCGCCCGAGGGTGGCCCGCGCGACTACACGCCGCCGGCAGTGACCAAGAGCGATCCCAAACCCGGTACCGTCAATTTCAAGGGCAACAAGGTGAAAATCAACTTCGACGAGGTGGTAACCCTCAACGACCAGCAGAAGAAGGTGGTGGTGTCGCCAGCCCAGAAAAATCAGCCCACCATCAAGAGCTTGGGCAAGACTGTGACCGTGGAGTTTAACGACCCGCTGCTGCCCAACACCACCTATACCATCGACTTCAGCGACGCTGTGCAAGACAACAACGAGGGCAACCGCCTCGAGAACTACAGCTTTGCCTTCTCTACGGGCGACAGCATCGACACGCTGCAGGTGTCGGGCATCGTGTTGCGGGCCAGCGACCTCGAGCCCATGCAGGGTGTGGTAGTGGGCTTGCAGAGCAACCTGGCCGACTCGGCCTTCACCACTGTGCCCCTCGAGCGCATAAGCCGCACCAACGACAAGGGCCAGTTCACCATTCGCAACCTCAAGCCTGGGCACTACCACGTGTTTGCACTCAACGACCTCGACAACAACTACATGATGAGCCGCAACGAGGACTATGCCTTCATCGACAGCATTGTGGTGCCTCGTGTGGCCCGCTTCACCTCGCAGGACACGGTGTTTACCTTCGACCGCCGCGTCGACACGGTGTTTACCGGCCACCACACCGAGTATTTGCCCAACAACTTGCTGCTCAGCATGTTCAACGAGCGCTACACGCCGCTTTATCTCAAGAAGACCGAGCGCCTGGGCCGCAACAAGCTGCTGGTGCAGGTGTCGGGCCCGTGCACGCCGCCGCGCCTCGACATCCTGAGCCCCGCTGTGCACGACAAGAACTGGTACTGCCTGCAATCGCGTGCGACCAACGACTCTTGTGTGTACTGGCTCACCGACTCCTCGCTCATCAAGAGCGACAGCATCATGGTCGACCTCTATTACGACAAGACCGGCCCCGACGGCGTGACCGCTCAGGCTCACGACACCGTAAACTTTGTGCTCAAGAAGTCGACGGCCGAGCTCAAGCGCCTCAAGGAGGAGGCCAAGGAAAAGGAAAACATGGAGAAGGACCTGCGTCGCCTGCAAGAGCAGCGCGACAAGCTCGTGGCTGCCGGCAAAGACCCTACCGAGGTCGACCTCAACATGGCTGCCATCAGGAAGAAGGAGCACGAGAAGGCTGCCACCACCTTCAAGATGGCTATGGCAACCAAGGGCAGCAAGCTCGAGGTGACCGACTCTATTGCCTTCGACTTCGACACCCCCCTCAAGCACATCGACCAGAGCCGCATCAGGCTCGACGTCATGGATCCCGTCGACAGCACCTGGAGCGCTGTCGCCACGCCTGGCTTGCAGGTGGCCGGCCCCTACGACATCTTGCACTACACCGTGCCCATGCGCCTCGAGCCCGAGGGCGTGTACCGGCTCACCGTCGACTCGGCTGCGGTCACAAGCATCTACAACTATGTCAACGACTCGGCCCAGTTCAATTTCAGCGTGCGCTCGCTCGACGAGTACGGCTACATCGTGCTTCACGTCAACTCGGGCGACAAGGCCTTTGTAGAGCTGCTCGATGGCAGCGAGAAGGTGGTGCGCACGGCACGCGTGCAACAGGGCACGGTGCGCTTCGACAACCTGGTGCCTGCCCAGTACTATGCCCGCCTCGTCATCGACAGCAACGGCAACGGCAAGTGGGATGCCGGCGACTATGCCCGTCATCTACAGCCCGAAGAGGTGTACTACTTCCCCTGGCCGGCCAAGCTCAAGGTGCGCAAGAGCTGGGGCATGGAGGAGTCGTGGAACATCTATGAGGTGGCTCTCGACCTGCAGAAGCCCGACAAAATCAAGCGCAACAAGCCCGAGGTGAAAAAAGACTCGCTCGAAAAGAAGAAAAACACCACTGGCGACGAAAACCAGGACGACGACGAGTTCAACTCTACCGGCTTTGGCCGCAACACCTACAGCGGCAACAAGTATACCGACTACCAAAAGAACCGCCGCTGATGCTATGCATCTTCTCGGCGCTGCCGGGGGGGGCGGCTCCTACTTGCAACATATAAAAAAAAACACTGGCTGCTTGTCGAGCCGACAGGCAGCCAGAGGGAGCAGTATCTCCACAGAGAATCGAACTCTGATTTAAGGTTTAGGAAACCTTCGTTCTATCCATTGAACTATGGAGACTTCTCGATTGTGGTGCAAAGATAAGCCAAAACTATGATTTTCCCAAAACAAAATGCGCGTCGCGTTGCTAAATCGCTCAATCTCGCCATTACGGGGGAGAGGGGGCTTCATTGCCCACCGCGCGTGCCAGCCCACAACGGCAGCAGGCAAGCCCTGTCGCCACATGCGACCGCGCTTGCCTGCCGTGTATGTCGTCTTGCCCGCGAGCACTACAGCTGGTAGCCGCGCAGGAGGGTGTTGATGGCAAAGTAGCACAGCATGCCGGCAAAGTAGCCTGCCAGGGCCAGCCAGCTCACGTGCTTCATATACCACCCGAAGCTTATCTTCTCCAGGCCCATCACCACCACGCCGGCGGCCGAGCCTATGATGAGGATGGAGCCGCCCACGCCGGCGCAGTAGGCCAGCAGCTGCCAGAAGAGGCCGTCGCAGGCAAAGTCGCCCACCAGGTTGGTGTACATGCCCATGCAGCCTGCCACCAGTGGCACGTTGTCGACAATGCTCGAGACCACGCCTATTGCACCGGTCACGATATAGTGATTGCCGTTTGACACATCGTTGAGCCATCGGCCGGCAGTGTTGAGCACGCCCACCTCCTCAAGGCAGCTCACAGCCATGAGTATGCCCAAGAAGAAGAGTATGGTGCTCATGTCGATATTCCTCAACACGTTCGACACGCGGCGCGACCAGCCGCTCTTGCTCTTGCCCACCTTGCGGTAGAAGATCTCGGTAGTGAGCCACAAGATGCCCAGCACCAGCAGGATGCCCACAAACGGGGGCAGATTGGTGAGTGCCTTGAAGATGGGTACAAAGCACAGGCCGCCCACACCCAGCACAAAGATGATCTTGCGCTGGCAGCTTGTGAAGTCTTGTGCATCGGCCGATACGGTGTTGTCGTGGGTGTCGAGCTCGCCCTTGAGGGTGAACTCAAGGATGAGGGCCGGGATGAGCGCCGACACCAGCGAGGGAATGAATATCTCGGTTATCACGCCTTGCGAGGTGATGATGCTCTTGTTCCACAGCATGATGGTGGTCACGTCGCCTATGGGCGAGAAAGCACCGCCCGAGTTGGCTGCAATGATCACCAGCGAGGCAAATGTCATGCGGTCGTGACGATTGGCCACGAGCTTGTTCAGCACCATCACCATCACAATGCTTGTGGTCATGTTGTCGAGTATTGCACTCAAGAAGAACGTGAGCAGCACAATGCGCCACATGAGCTTGCGCTTGCTCTTGGTCCTGAGCGCGTTGCGCACAAAGTTGAAGCCGCCGTTCTGGTCCACAATCTCGACGATGGTCATGGCACCCATCAGGAAAAACAGGGTAGTTGCCGTGCTGCCCAAGTGCTCCTCGATGATACTGTTCACCTTGGACAGCAGCGACGAGGCATCCATGCCGCCGGCCCCGGGCACATACGATTCGGGCGACACCATGTAGAGTGTCCAGCAAGCCACAAACATGAGCAGTGCCACCGCTGCCTTGTTCACTTTTGTCACGCTCTCAAGAGCTATGCCTGCATAGCCGATGATAAACACGATTACAATCGCAATGGTAAGTGTTGACATTTCTTGAAATGTTTTCTTTTGTTAGTTCAGTTTATATTATAGGTAATGTGTATTAAATCGATTGCGACGTTTTCACGTGATGGCAAAGGTACTACAAAAAAGTGGGAGTGCGACGTGAAAAAATGTAATTTTTTTCGTTGTTTTGCACTTTCTTCCCTTTTTTTTGCCTGGGCATTGTGATGCCTACAAGAAGGGCGGCCTTGCAACTCGTTGTGCAAGGCCGCCCTTGTGGGTAGATATATTGTGATCGTTTTATTATTTATTCAGCATCATTTGGCAGCTGCGTCGAGGCCCTTGTTCTTCTTGCCCACAAGCAGGTAGGCAATGGGCGATGCAACAAAGAGCGAGCAGAATGTGCCGATGACGACACCCAGAATCATTGCGAAGTTGAAGGCACGTATCGACTCACCGCCCAGGAAGAAGATGACAAGCAGCACGAGCAGGGTCGAGAGCGAGGTCATCATCGTACGCGACAGCGTCGAGTTCAGTGCGTTGTTGAAGCGCAGCTTCTCGTCTTGCTTCGGGAACAGGCGGCGATACTCACGCACACGGTCGAAGACCACCACCGTATCGTTGATCTGGTAACCAATCACTGTCAGGATTGCGGCGATGAAGGTCTGGTCAATCTCCATCGAGAAGGGGAACAAGCCGTGCAGTGTAAACGACCCGATGACGATGAATGCCGTGAGGGCCACAGCAGCCATGGCACCAAGCGAGAAGGCCACGTTGCGGAATCGCAGCAAGATGTAGAGACCCATGGCGATGATCGACAGGATCACTGCCCATGTTGCACCCCATGCCATGTCGCTTGCGATGGCAGGACCCACAACGTCTTGCGAAACCACACCCTGCGTCTCGTCGCTCACGCTGAACTGGTCGTAGGTCATGTTGCCCAGCTGGGGCTTCATGCCCTGGTAGAGCTTCTTCATGATTTCGTTGTCGACAGCCGAGTCGTTGCTTGCAATCTTATAGTTGGTCGACACACGCACCTTGGTGTTGTTGTCGATGGTGATGACCGAGACTGTGCTGCCGTTGGTACCCAGCAGCGGGGTGAGTTGCTCCTGTATCTCGGTGGTCGACACCGGGTGGCTGAATTGCACCACATAGTTGCGGCCGCCCGAGAAGTCGATACCCAGGCTCAGACCCAGTGTGGCAAAGAGTGCTATCACTACCACAATTACTGCAGCAACGACGACTCCCACTTTCTTGCGGCTGCCTATGAAGTCGAACTTGGTGTTCTGCATCCTGTTCTTGGCCCAGTTGGTGGTGAAGGTCATCGTGCCAAAGCCGAAGCGGTTCTTGTTGACGAAGTTCTCCAGCACAAGGCGGGTGGCAAACACTGCCGTGAAGAACGAGCAGCAGATACCGATGATGAGCGTGATGGCGAAACCGCGTATTGGGCCAGTGCCCAGGTAGGCCAGAATCACGCCTGTGATGATTGAGGTCAAGTTACCATCGAAGATGGCCGAGAAGGCATTGCTGTAGCCATCCTTGACGGCGGCCTTCAGGTTCTTGCCGTTGCGCAGCTCTTCCTTGCAGCGCTCAAAGATAAGCACGTTGGCATCCACAGCCATACCCAGCGAGAGCACGATACCGGCGATGCCTGGCAGGGTGAGCACGCTCTGGAACGAGGCCAGAATACCAAAGGTGAAGAACAGGTTGAGGATCAGGCCCAGGTTGGCGATGTTGCCAGCCTTCAACCCGTAGACCGATATCATCATGATCATGAGCAGCACCAGTGCCACCACAAACGAGATCATACCCTTGTTGATCGATTCCTGACCCAGCGAGGGACCTATCACGCTCTCAGAGGCGATGTTGACGCGTGCCACCATCTTGCCCGATTGCAGCACGTTGGCAAGGTCGTTGGCCTCTTCGACGGTGAAGTTGCCCGAAATCTCGGTGTTGCCGCCGTCGATCTGGCCATTCACGTTGGGGTAGGAATATACTTGGTCGTCGAGCACGACGGCCACCTGGCGGTTGACGTTGGCACCGGTGAGGCGCGACCACTGGCGTGCGCCCTCGTCGTTCATCTTCATGGTCACCACCTGGCCCTTCAGTTGCTCATATTCGCTTTGAGCCTGGGTCACCACGTCGCCGTTCATCTGTGCCTTGCCTTGCGGTCCGGTCTTGATGGCAATCAGGCCGAAGCGGTCGCCCAGCATCTTGTCGGCCTTCACGGTCCACAGCAGTTTCAAGTCGGTGGGCAGGAACTTGCTGCCATATTCCTTGATGACCTTGTCAATGGCCATGGTGTCTTTGGCAGCAGCCACGCCTACCACACAGTAGTCGCCGCGGCCGTACATCTGCAGCAGCTGGCCAAATTTCACTTTGCTCTTGGCGGCAGCCGGCTTGGCCTTGGCGGTCATTGTCGAGTCGGCCTTGGCGGTCGAGTCGGTCTTGGCAGCCACAGGGCTCTCGCCGTTGTCGGCGGCTTGCACCATGTCGTTGAACTGGCCCGAGATCTCGCTCCACTTGTAGGTCTCGTAGAACTCGAGGTTGGCGGTGCCTTGCAGCAGCTTCTTCACGCGCTCGGGCTCCTTGATGCCAGGCAGCTCAAGCAGAATGCGGCCCGTGCTTTGCAGCTTCTGGATGTTGGGGGCCACAACGCCAAACTTGTCGATACGGGTGCGCAGCACCTTGTAGCTGTTGTCGACCATCGAGTTCACCTCGTCGGTGAGGTAGCTCTCGATTTGGTTGGCATTGGCATTGGGGTTGTCTTTCACCTTCTGCACGTTGCGGAAGAGTTGATACAAGTGGTCTTTATACGTTGCCCCGTCGAGTTGCTGCAACTTGTTGCAGAACGACTTCACATACTCGTCTTGAGCCGTGCGGTTGTTCTCGACATAGGCGATTGCTTGGTTGAAATTCTTGTTTTGCGATGCGGGATTGGCCAAAGCTTTCAGAATGTCGGGCACCGAAATTTGCAGGGTGACGTTCATACCGCCCTTCAAGTCCAGACCCAGGCCGAGTTGCTTCTCGCGCACCTGCTGGAATGTGTAGTAGCCCAGCCACACCTTCTGCTTGGCGATTTTGCTCATATAATCGTTGTAGGCCCTCTTATAGGTGTCGTTCGACATGTCGGGGCTGCTGATGTGGGCCATTGCCATGGCCTGCTCCTCGCCCTTGGTCTCGTAGTGGTTGGCCACAAACGAGAACGAAAGGTAGAACGCACAAATAAGAATCAATGCAACGGTTATAACTTTAATAAAACCTTTAGTTTGCATGTGTCAATTATTTATTGTTTTGTTTAGTTTTTTCGATGCAACATTACCGCACCCGCACACGGGTCAGTTTACAGCTTGCAAATATACGACAAAATATTTGAGTTCTGAAATTTTTAAAAGCAAAATTCTATTCATGGTCTTCATAGTCGGCAATTTGCGTGTCATGGGCCGCTGCTGGGCTAAAACGTCGCGCAGGCATCGGGCGGCGGCGGGCTGCAATCCCCCCCTCGGCCGGTGCCTGCGCGCATGTGAGCGAGTAGTGGTGGCGGTGTGCCTGGGCGGCGGCTACCAGGAGCCCGAGGCTCCGCCGCCGCCGAAGCTGCCGCCGCCGAAACCACCAAAGCCCCCGCCGCCACTGAAGCCACTGCCACCCCCGAAGCCTCCTCCGCCGCCGCCGAAGATGATGGGGCCTCCCCAGGTGCCTGTCGAGCCGCTGTTGCGGCCGCGCCCGCGGCCCGTGCGGCTCATTGCCCACACAAAGATGATGACAAACGCGATGATGACCACTGCTGCAATCTCGCCGCCGTTGCCGTCCTGGTCGTTGTTGTAGGCCGCCTCGTTATACTCGCCCTTGGCTGTCGGCATGATTACCCGCACGGCGTTCCACACGCCGCCCAGGTAGTCGCCTGCGATGAAGCGGGGCTTCATCTCGCGCTCGATGATTTTGGAGCAGAAGGCGTCGGGCAGGGCGCCCTCAAGGCCGTAGCCCACTTGGATGGTGACGCGGCCGGGCGTGTCGTTTTTGGGCTTGATCAGTATCACCACACCGTTGTTGTGCTTCTTGCCTCCCACGCCCCAGGCGCGGCCCAGCTGCACGGCATAGTCCCACGGCTCAAGGTCCTGCAGGTCGGTGACGGTGACCACGAGTATCTGGTTGGAGGTGGCGTTGCTGAAGGCCTCGAGCGTGTCTTCGAGCGCCTGTGTGTTGCCCAGCACGCCGGCCAGGTCGTTGACCAGCCGCGGCGGGTCGGGGCGGCTGGGCAGCTTCACCGTCTCGGCTTGCGCCACGGCGGCCAGCAGCAGGCATGCGGCCAGCGCCAGGCAGCGCAGGAGTCTATTTGTCATCTTCGTCATAGGTCACTTCGTTGCTCAGTTCATTGATGTCTTCCCGGCTGGCCGGGAAGTAGGCAGCCAGGCTGTCGCCTATCTGCCTCACCACCTCGCACAGCCCGTCGACCTGGCGGTGGTCGGCCAGGTAGCGGGTCAGGGTCTCTTTCTCGGTGTGCCAGAAGTCGGGGGGCACAGCCTTGTCGATGCCGCTGTCGCCCAGGATGGCAAACTTGCGGTCGATGTAGGCGACATAGATGAGCACGGCGTTGCGCCGCCGGGTGTTGCACAGCCCCAGCTCTTGAAACTTGCGCTTGGCGGTGTCCATCGCGTCGCCGTGGCACTTGGGCGTGACGTGCACGCATATCTCGCCCGAGGTGTGCTGCTCGGCAAGCGCAATGGCGCGGGCTATGCGCTGCTGCCCTTCGGTCGAGATGAAATCGGTGAGTGGCATGTGGGTAGATGTGTTTTAGTAAAACGAGATGTGCGCGTTAGTCGAAGTTCACCGTGGGAGCCTTGTCGGCGCCCTCGGCAGCCTTGAAGTAGGGTTTCTCCTGGAAGCCGAACATGCCGGCCACGATGTTGACCGGGAAGCGCTTGAGCTGCGTGTTGTACTGCTGGGCAGCGTTGTTGAAGTCCTTGCGCGACACGTTGATGCGGTTTTCGGTGCCCTCGAGTTGCTGCTGCAGGGCCATGAAGTTCTCATTGGCCTTGAGTTCGGGATAGGCCTCGCTCACGGCGATGAGCTTGCCCAGCGCGGCTCCCAGCGTGCCCTGGGCCTGCTGGTATTGCTGCAGCTGCTCCTGGGTGAGGTTGGCGGCGTCGATTTTCACTTGTCCCACGCTGGCGCGGGCTGTGGTCACGGCCTCGTAGGTCTCTTTCTCATGCTTGGCATAGCCCTTCACGGTGTTCACCAGGTTGGGAATGAGGTCGGCGCGGCGCTGGTAGTCGCTCTCGACCTGGCTCCAGGCCTTTTCCACATTTTGCTGCTGGGTCACGAGGCCGTTGTACTGGCTTATGCCCCAGCCCACGATGCCCACAAGCACCACAATCACGGCCAGGGCCACACAGCCCAGCCCCATGCATCCCTTGCTCATGCCGCCCAGCCCCATGCGGCTGGCGTTGTTGCCCATTGGCTTGAAGGCGCCTTGCTGGTTGCTGCCTCCTGTGCCTGCATTGACGTTGTCAAACACGTTCATAGTCTTCTGTCTTTTTGTTTTATGATTGGATAATTGTTGATTGTACTTTTCTGTGGTAGCTGGCCTTTTGCTTTGGTGAGGCAGCTTTGGCAGTAAAGATAATCATAGTTATCGAGAAGAATGCAATTTTTGTGCCACTTTTTGGCTTGACGCGTCGATGGAGCGATTTTTATTTCTTGTTGCGGGCCTGTTTCTCCTTGATGGCACGCAGCGCGCACCCCGTGGCATTGCACGAGCTGCATGCCCCGCCTGCGGCCTTGTGCTTGCGCCGCAGCCGCACCACCGTCGCAATGGCGAGTGCTGCGACCACGGCAAGCAATATCCAGCTTTGTAGATTCATAGTCGTGAGGTGAGTGTGATGAGGGTTACCAGAACAGGCCGAGCGCCAGTTTCACAATCCATGCCACAATCCATGCCACGGCACACTGGAAGCACACGATGCCTGCGGCCCACTTGCCGCCCAGCTCGTGCTTGACGGTGGCAATGGTGGCCACACAAGGCGTGTAGAGCAGGCAGAATACCAGTAGCACATAGGCGGTGAGCGGTGTGAGCACGGCCATGAGGGCACCCTTGCTGGCAAAGAGCACTTGCAGGGTGCTCACCACGCTCTCCTTGGCCATGAAGCCTGTGATGAGCGCTGTGGTCACCTTCCAGTCGCCGAAGCCCAGCGGCTTGAATACCGGGGCAATGAAGCCTGCTATCGATGCCAGCATGCTCTGCGACGAGTCGGAGACCATGTCGAATTGCCAACTGAACGACTGGAGAAACCAGATGGCAATGGTGGCAATGAAGATGACCGAGAATGCACGCTCGATGAAGTCCTTGGTCTTGTCCCACAGCAACTGCAGCACCGAGCGCAAGCCGGGCATGCGGTAGTTGGGCAGCTCCATCACAAAGGGCACTGCCTCGCCCTTGAAGGTGGTGCGCTTGAGCAGCAGGGCAATCACAATGCCGCTGACGATGCCCAGCAGGTAGAGGCTTATCATGACCAGTGCGGCGTTGCTCGGGAAAAAGTAGCTGCAGAAGAAGGCATAGATGGCTATCTTGGCTGTGCAGCTCATGAAGGGGGTGAGCATCACCGTGAGCCGGCGGTCGCGCTCCGAGGGCAGCGTGCGGCTGGCCATGACGCTGGGCACCGAGCATCCGAAGCCCATGAGCAGGGGCACAATCGAGCGTCCCGAGAGGCCTATCTTGCGCAGTAGCTTGTCCATCACAAAGGCTATGCGGGCCATGTAGCCGCTGTCCTCGAGTAGCGAGAGGAAAAGAAACAGCGTCACGATGATGGGCAGGAAGCTGAGCACCGTGCCCACGCCGGCATACACGCCGTCGATCACCAGCGAGCGCACCACGTGGCTTATGCCCCAGCTCTGCAAGGCATTGTCGCTCGCCACGGTGAACTTGTCGATGAGCGCTTGCAGCAGGTCTTGCAGGTTGCCCCCTATCACGTCGAAGGTGAGCCAGAAGATGAGGCACATGATGGCCACAAACACGGGCAAGGCCGTCCAGCGGCCGGTGAGCACCTTGTCTACCTCGCGGCTGCGCTTGTGCTCCTTGCTCTCCTTGGGTTTCACCACGGTGCCGGCACACACCTTGTTGATGAAGTCGTAGCGCATGTCGGCCATGGCTGCCGCCGGGTCGAGACCGCGCTCTGCCTCGAGTTGCTTGAGGATGTGGTCGAGCAACTGCTGCTCGTTGTCGCTCAGTTTCAATGCTTTGATCACGATATGATCGCCCTCTATCACCTTGCTGGCAGCAAAGCGCACGGGTATGTCGGCTGCCTTGGCGTGGTCCTCGATGAGGTGCATCACGGCATGGATGCAGCGGTGCACGGCGCCACCGTGGTCGTCGGGGCTGCAAAAGTCCTGGCGAGTGGGCGGCTCTTGGTACTTGGCCACGTGCAGGGCGTGATCGACGAGCTCGTCGACGCCCTCGTTTTTCATTGCCGAGATGGGCACCACAGGCAGGCCCAGCTCTCGCTCCATGGCGTTGATGCGTATCGTGCCCCCGTTGTTGCGCACCTCGTCCATCATGTTCAGTGCCAGCACCATGGGCACGTTGAGCTCCATGAGCTGCATGGTGAGATACAGGTTGCGCTCGATGTTGGTGGCATCGACGATGTTGATGATGCCCTTGGGGTGGGTTTTCAAGATGAACTCGCGCGACACGATTTCCTCGTTGGAGTAGGGCGAGAGCGAGTAGATGCCAGGCAGGTCGGTCACCGATGTGTCGGGGTGTCCCTTGATGGGGCCGCTCTTCTGGTCGACGGTCACTCCCGGGAAGTTGCCCACGTGCTGATTGGCGCCGGTGAGCTGGTTGAACAGGGTGGTTTTGCCGCAATTCTGGTTGCCGGCAAGGGCAAAGGTGAGCATGGTGCCTTCGGGCAGGGGATGCTCGGTCTCGCGGTTGTGTTGCCAGCCCATTTCGCCATAGCCCGGGTGATCCTCGACTGCCGGAGTGGCGTCATCATGGCTGTGCTCGATGCCGGCATCACAGTCGGGGCACAGCTTCACTTCAATCTTGGCTGCATCGTCCTTGCGCAGGGTCAGGCTGTAGCCATGCAGCACAAACTCTATGGGATCGCCCATGGGGGCATATTTCACCAGTGTCATTTCCACGCCGGGTATCACTCCCATGTCGAGGAAGTGCTGGCGCAAGGCACCCTTTCCACCCACTGCCTCGACGGTGCAGGTGGAGCCTTTGGGTATTTCGTTGAGTGTCATCTTTTACTTTCAGATCTGTTTGCGGGTGCAAAGTTACTAATAATATTTCGCAACTTGACTGCATTGTTTCCTATTAGACCTACAAAGGTAGCACTGCTTGCCAAGCTGCGTTATCCCCACAATGGGGGATTTGTGCCCGCTGCTGTCGTCATGAATGGGGATGACGCGAGACAAAAGCTGCCCTTGGGAACCATTGTCCCAAGGGCAGCTTGCAGTGTGCCTTGCCGCGTGGCTGCGGCAAGCGCTGTACAGGATGCCTTACTTGCGCAGCACCTTCTTGCCCTTTTGTATCACGATGCCCTTGTAGGAGGCGTCGACACGGCGACCCATGAGGTCATAGGCAGGTGCGTTCTCATCGATAGTGCCACTGGCAGCGTTGATGTCGACAATGCCAGTCGAGATGCCGTCGATGAGCGGGTAGAAGTCGAGAGCCTTGCTGTCGCTTATCGTGAGGTAGGCACTGTGGGCGGGCACGATATCGCCAGTTGCGGCCTTGCCGAAGCCGACAACAGAGGTGGTAGAGAATGCGTTGAACACATACACGTTGTCATTGGCGGTCACCTCGACGGCGGTGTTCACCGTGGGCTTGAGCAGGTTGACCATCTCGTTGCCCTCGGCCTTGGCAGGTGCATTGTTGCCGCCTTGCTTCACGTCGCGCTTGAAGGTGTAGCTGCCTGCAGGAGCCTTGATGATCACGCCGGTGCCGGCAGGGATGCCCAGGCTGCGGTCGTAGGGCTTGATGACTGCACCCTCTTGAGTGACCTCGACAACGGCATAGGCCGTGAAGTCGGTCTCGGCCGTGAGGTTGCCCTCGAGCGAGATGGCGTGGTCGCTGCTGTAGGTAGTCCAGCCGCACTCGGGCACCACGATGACGTCGGGCGAGAGCGTGAGCACCACATTCTTCTCCACATTCATCGTTTCAAATGCAACCGAGTCGGTGTAGGTGTCATAGCCGTCGGCAGTCACTGTCATGGCATAGTGCTTGTCGCTTTGCACCACAGCCATTGTGTAGTGTCCGTCGGCATCGGTCTCGGCCTCATAGAGCACATCGCCGTTGCGCAATTCTACCTTGGCGCCGCTCACGTTTCCAGCCTGGCTCGATACCACGCCGCTCAGGGTGGCGGGTAGCTTCTCTACGGTGAAGTAGGGCACAGGCATGTAGCTTGTGGCTTTGGTCTCGCTCCATTTAAACTGCGAGTCGCCGCGGTTGCTATAGCCGTTGGGCTTGTCGGCGGAGTATTCAAATTGTGCACGCTTGTAGGCAGTGGTCAGAGCCGAGCCCATCACCATCTGTATGCTCTGTCCGTTGTAGACAAAGCCCTCGGGGATGTCGATGCTCAGCAGCACCTGGTGGTCGTTGTCATCGCCCACGAGCGGCACGGTGTGGTTTTCGTTGGCTATCTTGGTGAGGCTTGTCGTGTCGGGCACGACATAGCCTGAGGCATAGGTGGAGTCGGCCTTGTTGCCTATCCATGCCTGCACGTCGGTCGAGACCTCGCCGCTCTTGTTGTAGCCCTTGAAGCTGATGCGGGTGATCTTGTCGCCTTTCTTCAGGCCAGAGGCCTCAAGCAGTTGCTGGGTGTAGATCACATCAGAAACACTGTACTTGTAGTACACGTTGATGGGAGTGGCATACGAATTGCTTGTTGCAGCCACTTTGCCCACCTGCACGTCGTAGCCTGCCGTCTCGGCAGCAATGGTGATCTCGGCGGTGTCGCTCACCACCTCGTAGTCGCCTGCCTTGAGCACAATCACGGCGTTGTACTTGCCAGCCTTGTTGGGGGTGAAAGCGAAGTCGAAGGTGGCGGTGCTGTCGGTCTTCAGGGTCTGCGAGGCGGTGGTAGCCACCGTCTTGCCGTCGACCATGAGCTCCAGCTTGTAGCCCTCGGCCGGCTCGGTCTTGGTGTTGTTGTTCAAGACTGTGGCAGTGGCGGTGTAGACGTTGTTGACCATGCCTGCCGACGGCATCTTCACCTGGGTGAAGAGCATGTCGTGGTCTACATCGACGCGCTCAAAGCCATAGATGTTGTCGATCGATGCGTAGCCAGCCTCAAAGGCAATGTAGTAGTTGCCGGCTGGAACATTGTCGATCACAAAGGTCTTGAGGGCACCATAGTGGTAGGAGGCTGTCGAGCCAAGGTCGTCCGACATTTCGGCAGCCTTGATGGCCTTGGCCAGGGTCCAGTTCTTGCGGTCGGGCGAGTAGTACACGTTCATGTGTGAATCCTTGCTGTAGGTGCTGTTGCGTGCAACATCGATGCTCATCTTCTCACCCTCGGCTACCTTGAGCAAGGGGGTGATGAGCTTGGTGTCGTCGACCAGCGACGACGAGGCAAAGTAGACGTTGCCCGACGACGAGTAGTCGCGTTGCTTCACTGCCCAGTTTTCGCCCACAATGAAGCCTGTGGGGAACTTGCCGTCTTCAAAGTTGACATAGAACTTGGTGGTGTCGAGCACAGTGGCCGAGAGCGGCAACACATAGTCGCTGGCACCCTCTGTCTTGATCACCATGTTGCCCGAGTGGATGCCCGTTGCGGTGTTGGTGGCGGTGATGCTGAAGTCTTTGCTCTGGTGGGCAGCAACAGTGTCGCTCTTGGCGAGCGTCGTGGTGAAGCCCTCGGGAATCTCTATGGCTGTGATGCGCAGGGGCGCAGCGCCGCGGTTGTAGAGGGTGTAGTTCTTGGTGACAGGCTGCGTGAGCATGCCGAAGGCCTGCTCGGTGCCCGAGGCCACGGTGCCCTTGTCGTCGCTCACATTGGGCACGGCCGTGTAGGGCACTGGCTCAATCCATGCGCCGTATTGCGAGGTGCCGCTCACGTCTTCATACACGTTGTAGCGGTCGCGCTTGGGATACTTGGCATAGGGCAGTTCTATCGTCAGCTCATAGTCGGTGAGCTTTGCGCCGGCAGCCAGGGGCTGCGAGATGGGCACGGTGGCCACTACCGAGTCGGCATAGTTGTGCACGCTCAGGGTGTAGCCCTCGTCGCCCGGGGCAAAGTCGACGTCGCCCGGGTTGGCAATGGTCACCTTGAACTTGATGCCGAAGTTGCCGTTGGCGTCAACGTCCTCATTGCCCGTGCTCGAGCCGCGATAGAGCACATTGATCACCTGCGACAGCTTCAAGGCACGCTTCTTGGTGATGAGTGCCGAGTCGGCCTCGAAGTCGTCGATCCACACATTGCTGGCATAGATGCCGATGCGGACGCTGTCTTGACGCGGAATGTCGACTTTCACATAGTCGGTTGTCGTCAGCTCGGGCAGGGTGACTGCAATAGTCGAGCCCTTGGTCAGAGTGCCGTTGCTGCTCTGTTTCACGCTATAGAAGGCTATGGTGCCGTTGTTGGCTGCCTTCTTTACATAAATCGACGATTTCCCCTTGATGTAGGGCGTCACAAGCAGGTCGGTCGTTTTGCCGCCCGACCACCCTTCGCCCACATTGGTCTGGTCAGAGACCTTGAGCGCTCCGCTGCCGTTGCGGCCGCCGGTGCTGCTGTAGGTGTAGGTGGGATAGTAGCTGTCGTAGCTCTCGCTGTCAAAGTAGTAGTCGGGGATGTGATCCCACCCTTTTGCTACCGTGAAGCTGTAGGTGCTGGTTGAAATTGCAGTGTTGAAGTCGACCGTGTAGGGACTGTAGACCTCGGCCGAGGCCGTCGACACTCCCAACAGGGTGAGAACAAATGCAATCAAAAGGTTGATTTTTTTCATAAGCTTTTTGTGTTAAGATTATAAAATAAAAGGGTATACCTGGGCATGGGTAGGTGGCCCGTGCCCAGGAGGTGTTCCAAAGGGTTAACGCATGATTTTCTTGTATTGGCCGTTGGCCTGTTTCACGATGTAGATGCCATGGGTGGCTTCGCTCGGGGTCACTTGGCGGCCATCGAGGGTGTAGTACAATGCCGGCCCGGCCGGGGTCACGCGGGTGACGGCGAGGCCTGTGACCGCATCCTTGAGCGAGATGCTGTTGGCATTGAGTATGTCCATGTGCTTGAGGCCCACCGTGCTGCTGCCCGACGGGTCGACATAGCGGCTCACCATTGCCACTGCCGTCATGCGGGCCGGGTTCACGCCGGCTGGCAGGGTGGTCGAGTAGGTGGCCGTGAAGGCATTGCCTTGCAGTTGCAGCTTGTCGCCGCGCACGGCGGTGAGCACGTCGCGCAACACATGGTTGTGCATGTACTGCCTCACGGTGCTCGTGGAGCCTGTGGCCGCGTTGTAGACGGCCTGCGGCGAGGCCACGCTGTCCTCGGTGAGCATGAGCGTGAGCCCCAGGTCACCAAAGATGGCCGGAGCCTCGCTCGTGGTTGTGCCGCTCACCGTGAGGGTGAGGTTGCGCGTGGCGGCGTCATATTGCGGAGCTATCTGCAACTGGGCAAACGCCGGGTTGGAATGCTCGTCTTGCAACAACTCTTGCATCATGCCGGCAACAAGGGCAGGTGCCGTGAGCACATAGTAGTTGAGGTCGTAGGCCACATGGGCCTCGCCCGGGTAGTAGGAGCGGTCCATCGTGAAGCTGGGATAGGTGTAGGCATAGTCCTGGCACAGGCTGCCAGCCTTGTCGCAAGCCAGCGGGTTGCCCTCGCGATAGATGTTGACATAGGCCACGTTGCCTTTCAGGCCCTGCACTGCTGTGGCCATGGCATCGAAGCAGCCTGCCGTGTAGGGCGAGGCCGCGTCGGCATACTGCTCGAGATAGGTCTGCTGGCGGGCATACTTCTCGCGATACACACTGAAGGTGTCGGCGATAAAGGTGTCGTCGCCCATGGGCACGCCGTCGGCCTGCGTGATGTAGACGCGCAGCACGTGCGGTCCCGAGGCGATGTCGGCCGGCAGGTTGAACACGCGCTCTATCGACGAGAGTGCGCCGCCTGCCACCACATCGGCCGTGTCGAGGCTCACGGGCTGGCCGCCGTCGAGGGTGTAGTTGATGGTGTAGTTTCTTATGGTGTCGCGCCCAGTGTTTTGATATTGCACAAAGAAGTCGATGAGGTCGCCCGGTTGCTTATACTGGTAACCATTGGTCATGTGGGTGAATTTCATCGACTTGCTGGGCAGTGACGAAATGTCGACGATGAGCTGCACACACAGCAGCCCCTTGCCGTTGATGGCATAGAGGCCCTCGCCCGACCCGAAGTTGCCCAGCACGAGGAAGCCATAGGACTGCGACCCGTCGGCCGTGGCCAGTATTCCGGTCTTGGTTTGTGCCTGCTCGGCGGTCTCGGTCACGTCGAAACCGAAAAACAGGCCCTCGCCCTGGCGTATTGTGTAGCCCTTCACGCCGTTGAACATCACTTCGTTCCAACCCGAGTGCGGGTGCCACACGCTCTGTGTCACCGAGTCGGCGTCGGCCAGAATGCCCTCGCTGTCGAGCGGGCGCACAAACACACGGCTGGTCGTGGCCGAGGCGCCCAGGGCAAAGCGCAGCCCCACCACCTTGCAGCCCACATAGGGCTTGAGCATGTCGGCCGGGACCAGCGCGCCCACTGCGTGGGTGCCGGCATAGCCCGTGCCCACATTCTGCTTGTCGATGGCATCGCTGGTCGTGTAGCCCACCACGCGCTGCGTCGACGACACTGCCCGGCTTGGTGCCGGCCACTGGGCCATCGCAGCGATGGCAACAGTCAGAAACATCAATATGATAGTTGTTTTTTTCATCATTGTTATCGCATGATTTTAGTTACGTTGTTACCTTGTTTTTTGATGGCAATGCCGTGATAGCTGTCGATGTCGGGTATTGCCTGGCCCAGCACGTTGTAGTAGGTTGCAGGCGCCTGCGACGGTGTGGCAACGGTCAACTGCTGCACGCCTGTCACGTTGATGTTGTACTCGGTGGTGGGCGACGATGCGTTCTTGTAGATGGCCTTGATGCCCACTGTGTGGTTGCCCGTGCTCACGTTGGGCAGCACGCACACCGACGAGTCGCTGTGAGCCACCAGCTCGCCGTCGAGATAGATGTCGTATCTCACCACGTTGCCATAGTCGATGTAGTGCTCCTCGCCCTCGGCCGGGCCCACGGTGAAGTCGTCGAGCTGTGCAAAGAAGCCGTCGGTGGTGTAGTAGTGCACGCCCACTCTCACGGTCTTGCCGGCATAGGCCGAAAGGTCGGTCTCATATTTTGTCCACTGCGAGGCGGGCATGTTCTCGGCCTTTGATATCACGGTGAAGCTCGACGGGTCGGTCCCGTCGGTCGAGACGGCAAACTCGAGTTGCTCGGGATAGGCGTCGCTGTAGGACTTGGCTGCTACCGTGAGCTTGTAGCCCTCGCGTATGCTGAGCTCGGGCGAGATGAGCCACTTGTTGGCGGTGTACTGCTGCGGCGAGAAGAAGAGTATCTCCTTGTTGCCCGTCACAGGCTTCATGGCCTGGTCGGTGGGCAGCATGGCCGGCACTGTGGTGTAGGGGTTGAACACGATGGGGGCCAGGGTAGCGGGATTCTGCTGTGTGCCCGAGCCTGGGAAAGTGATGATGTAGCCGCCCAGCGAGATGGGATACACAGCATGCTGGTCCAGGTCGACCGACTTCCACTGCCCGAAGGTGCCGGTGGCAAAGTCGGGGTAGTCTTCAAAGCTGTCGCTGAAGGCCAGATCCTGGTTCCACCGCAGGGTCACCTTGCTGCCGCCCTCGCCGTTGGGGGTGATGTCGGCAGTGATGTTGTAGGGGGCGCGCACCTTGTCGGTGAGCGTGATGCTGCAGGTGGTGTCGGCCGCGATGATGTAGGTGCTCGAGAAGGCGTTGAAGGCTCCCTCGGCAATGTCGGCCGCATAGGTGCCGCAGGGCAGCGACGGGATGCGCACTGCGCCGTCGGCCACAGTGAGCTCGAGCGCATTGCCCGTGTTGGTGTTCACCAGGTTGAATTTCTCGCCGTCGGCAGTGCGCTTGCTGTCGGCAGTGATGTTGAAGGTCACGTTGGCATTGTTGTCGTCAACTTTCACCTGGGCGGTAGCCATGTCGCTGTGTGCGCCCGTGTATATTGCCTGCACGCCCACGGTGTGCTCGCCGGGAGCAACGTTGGCGATGGTGTAGGAGTAGCCGTCGGTGCTGCCCGCCTTGGTGCCGTCGAGGTAGATGTCGAAGGTCTCAAGCGGGTTGCGTGGCGAGCGGCTGGCACGCAGTGCCCTCGCTGGCGCTGCCTGGCTGCCCTCGTCCTGACCTATTCTCACATCGTCGATCATGAGCATAAACGACCCCAGCGTGTTGTGGTCGCCTATGTAGCGCAGGGCACACTTGACGCGCTTGCCGGCATAGGCGGCAAGGCTGTACTTCATGAGGTGCCATTGCTTGTAGTCGACTTGCTCGTAGTTGCCGCCGTCGAGGCGCACAAAGTCGGCTTGCTGCGGGTTGTCGAGCTTCTCGGTGATGTAGACCTGGAAACGCTCGGGGGCCGCATCGGCAGCCTTGGCGTAGAAGGTGAGATAGTTCTCGTTGCCCAGCGTCACGGCGGGCGAGATGAGCCAGTCGTCGTTGGGCGCGCCGCTGTTGGTGCGCGTGAAGCCCACATACTGGTTGCCCGAGTAGGGACGCAGCACGGGATAGCTGTACCACCAGGTGGGGTCGACCTTCAACGGGTTGATGATTTGGGCATATTGCAGCACGCCGCGGTTGGGATAGGAACCCACCAGGGGGGCGGCGGCCAGCTTGTCGCCGTCGATGCCCGTCCAGTCGCCAAAGGCGGTGGCAAAGGCATCGTAGCTCTCGAAGTCGTCTTCAAACACGGGCTTCTCCACGTTCCACGTCAACGCGACGGCATTCTTGCCCGTCATTGCATCGTGCGTCACGGTGGGCGAGAGCGAGAATGGCGTGGTCACCTCCACGTTGAGGGTGAGGGCGACTGTTGTGTCGTTTTTCAAGTTGAATGTGGCCGATGCCGTGTAGTAGCCGGGCCGCTTCACGGTCACGCTGTGGTTGCCGGCATAGGCCTTCACCTGGCACTGGCCGCTGGCATCGAGCTTGATGGTGCCGTAGCTCAGCGAGTAGTCGGCCTGGGTGATGTCGACCACCTGGCCGGCAAGGTTCTCTCCAGTGGTTGCCGTCACCTTCACGGTGAGTGTCTTGTCGCGCTTTTGCGCGCTCAGGGCAAGCGGCAGTGCTACAAGCAGCAACAGGAGTATGATTGCTTTTTTCATCTTGATGATTGCAGTGTAATAGACTTGATTTCTTTAAGTAAAAAAAGGTAATGGGGGCCTTGCTGTGTGGCTCGTTCCCCATTACCTTCGAGGTTAGAATCAGTTACTTTTTCATGTAGCGCAGTGCCTGCACAGTGTTGCCTTGGGCCACGCGCACGATATAGAGGCCCTTGTCGAGGCTCTCGAGCACCTGGGCGCCCTTGCCGGCGGTCACCATGCGGCCGTCGATGGTGAAGACTTGCACGTCGTCGTAGTCGTTGATCACGGTCACCGTCTTCACACCCGAGGCAGTGCCGATGTTGTTGAACGTGAAGTCGTCGTAGAAGGCTTCCATCACGCCCTCGGCCTCGGTGGTGTGGCGCAGGGCCACATAGATGGTCTTGCCTGCAAAGCTGCTCAGGTCGGCCGTGTAGTGCTGCCAGGTGTTGGGCTCGAGGTAGGGCACTTCCTGGTTGGCGAGCACCGTCTGGTTGAACGAGGCCGTCGAGGCTTTGTCGGTGGTGCTCACGAGCACAGTCACGTGGTTCATGCCGGCGGGCAGCACGCTGTTGGTCTGCTCCAGGTTGCGCACGTAGAAGTCGAATGTGGTGCCTTCGGTGGCATTGATGGGCTTGCTGATGAGCCAGTCGTCGGCCTTGCCCGATATGGGAGTGCCGGTGAGCAGCACGCCCACGCCATCGTGAGCCGTAGTGAGCGGGTTGTTGAGCCATGCCTGGGTATAGGCATACTTCTCGCCGTTTTTCTCGGTCGAGGTCAGGTAGTAGGTAAACGACTCGTTGACCGTGTTGTCGGCATCGATCATCGTGAAGTCGTCCTTCCACGAGTAGTCGAGCTTGTTGTCCTCAAAGCCGTAGTACAGCTGGTTGGCTGCCAGGCCGGTGCCGCTCACGGGCAGTGCCACCTGGTAGCCCGACTCGAAGGTCACGGTCATGGCGTCGGTGAGCGAAGTTGCCGAGCTCAGGGCGTCAAATTGCAGACTGAAGTTCTTGGACTCGCCCGAGGCAATCTCGTCGCCGGCTGCCAGCGTGCTGGTGAAGTTGGGGTTGGTGAAGGTCACACTCTTTATCTTGAGGGCATTGGTGCCCTTGTTGAACAGGGTGAACACCTCGCCCGAGTTGGCCGACTTGTTGTAGTTCACCTTGCCGGCGTTCCACACCGTCTTGTTGAAGGTGGCCTTGTCGGCCTGCGACACCTCGAGCTCGAAGTGAGCCACGCTTGTGCCGCCGTCCTTGTAGTAGTTGTCAAATGTCTTGTGCACCCAGCGGAATTGCACCGTCTTGCCGGCGTAGGCGCTCAGGTTCACTTGCTCGCTCTTCCAGTAGGCTGCGTCGTCGCCAGTCTCCGAGATCGAAGTGAGGTCGTTCCACTGTCCGTCGGCATAGATCTGGAAGTAGCCTGCGCTGATGCCGTTGTTGGGCTCAACGTTTTGCTTCTTTTTGCTGTCGCTGGGATCGACCAGGGCATCGCTGGGATGCACGCTGGTCCACACCCACGAGGCCATGATGACCTTGTCGGCAGGCAGGGTGAACTCTTGAGTGGTTATCGAGTTTTGCTCGTTCTTGCCAGCCAGGTAGCCCGATGTGAGGGCGTTGGAGGTGACGGCTCCGAACTTGTAGGGATAGATGCTGTTGATATACCAGTTGCGGTTGTAGGAAGCAGCCGGGGTGAGGGTCCAGCCGGTGGGAATGTTGCCGCTGGTGAAGTCTTGCACATAGGGGTAGTCCTTGACCGAGGCATCGGGCTGGGTGGTAAATTGCCACACGGGCACGTTGGTTGCCGAGCCCACGCTGTTGTAGGGCACCACTTTCCACTTGTAGGTGGTCGAGTAGTCGGCTGCAAGCACGGTGTAGCTCATCTTGTCGCCCAGGTCGAGGTTGCTGATCAGGTTGTCGGCAGCATCGTTGCTGCCCACATAGAGGCGGTAGCCCTCGGCAAACTGGGCGGGGCCCCACGAGAGGGTGATGTTTTTGGGCAGCACTTGGGTGGCGCTGTCGGCAGGTGTGATGAGGGTGGCTGCGCCTGGCACGCCATCGGCGCCGTACACGTTAGGCAGCAGCACGCGGTCGACATAGATGTCGGCAAACTCGCCGGCGCCTGTCTCAGAGTCATACTCTACGGCCGTGTTCACAAAGCGCACATAGGAGCTGTCGGTGCCAGTGCCCAGGTCCACGCTCAGGGTGTCCACGTTGGTCATGCCGCCGCGGGTGTAGTCGTAGGTCCACTTGGTCGTCCACGTCTTGCCGCCGTTGTAGGAAACGTCGACCTTGAAGTCGTTGGTCTGATAGGTGGAGCCGTCCCCGCTGGTGAAGTCGTTCAGGTAGGTGAATATGAGCTTGCCGCCCTTGCTGAGGTCGAGACGCGGCGACACCAGGTAGGCATCGGTGTAGCTTGCGGTGCCATAGGCCGAGCCGTCGCCTTCGAGTGCGCGCACGTTCTTGCTCCAGCCTTTGTTTTTCCACCCGGCAGGCGGGAAGTAGTCGTTGAAGCTTTCCAGCTGGTAGCCTTCGGGCACGACCATCTTCTCGGCACTCAGGGCCACAGTCACGTCGCCGCCGTTGGTGTGCACCACCACGTCGCCTTTCACCGGCGAGGTGAGCGAGGCGGTGTAGGCCAGCTGGAAGCGGGTGCTTTCATATTTTGCCAGGTCCACGCTCTTGTAGTCCCAGGTCGTGGTCACGCCCTGCGGCAGGTCGATGCCCGTCACCTTCAACCCGTTGGTGCCCTGATTGGTGAGGGTGAACAGGGTTGTGTAGAACTTCTCGCCTATGTACATGGCGGGGAATTTATAGGCATTGTCGGAGAGCACGGGCACGGGCTGTGTGGGCGGCGTGAACTGCTTCACTGTCACGTTGTCGATATAGGCAATGTTGGCAATGGGGTAGAGCATCTTGTACACAAAGGCCAGCTTCACTTTCTTGCCCTTGAAGTAGCTCAGGTCGATCTCAGAGGTGTGCGGGTCCCATGTGGTGATGGGATAGGTGAGCACACCGCTCTCCTTGAGCAGATTCTGGTCTTGTATCGAGAACACGGTGATGGCGTTGGCCATGTCGTCGTTCTCGACCACACGCACCTGCAGGTCATACTTGGAGTTGTCCATCGAGGCCATGGGACCCACCTTCCAGTCAAACTTGAGCTGGTAGGTGTTGTCGAGGTTGAGCTCGGGCGAGAGCAGTATCTCCTCGCGCGGGCCTTTGCCCTCGGTCGATGACTCGAAAAGGGCTCCGTCGCACGCGGCTGCATGCTTGCTGCCGTCGACCACGCCTTTTTCGCCGTAGGTGTTGCTCCACTTGTAGGACATGTTGGTGCCTGTGTAGCTGTCGATCGTTGTCCATCCGCTGCCCTTGGTGACTGGGCGCGAGTAGCTCTCGGTGCTACTGGTCTCGAAGTCCTCGTCGAGCAACGTCTGTGCCTGCACTCCTGTGGCGAAGAGTGCCAACAATGCTAATGACAAGTAAAATTTTTTCATACAGTAATTTTAAAAAAGAATAAATAAATTGTAACAATCAGTTTGCAAATTTAATAAATTGATATTTTATTGCAAAAAATTGTTGAAATTTTTAGGTATTCTGTACTGGTTTTGGTAGTTTTTTTTGATTTTGTGCAAGCAGCAATTACGGGAAACAGTAGTGGAGGCGGCTTGCCCTCCTGTATTTCCATAAGTGGCACAATTGTTGTAATTTTGTAGGCAATAATAATATAATGTGTGACATCATGAAGGAGAAAAGACCCCTTATTCTCGTCGGCAACGACGACGGTTATAGTTTCAACGGCATCCACACCTTGATTGATGTGGCCCGTGAGTTTGGCGACGTGGTGGTATCGGCCCCCACCGAGTTCCAGAGCGGCAAGGGCAGCGCCATCACCATCACCGTGCCCCTGCGTGCCACGCTGCACGTCGATGAGCCCGGCCTCAAGGTGTGGCTGGTGAACGGCACACCGGCCGACTGCTGCAAGCTGGCGCTCGACCAGCTGCTCGACGGCCGCGTGCCCGACCTGGTGCTCTCGGGCATCAATCACGGCGCCAACCTGGGCGTGGCCTCGCTCAACAGCGGCACCATGGGCGTGATATTTGAGGGCTGTGTGCACGGCATCGAGAGCGTGGCTTTTTCCTACGGCAACTACAGCTACGACGCCGACATGAGCGCCTGCGTGCCCGTCTTGCGCAACGTGATAGCCCGCGTGCTCGACCACGGGCTGCCCCGTGGCGTGTGCCTGAACGTGAACATCCCCTACGACAAGGGCCCGCTCAAGGGCTATAAGGTGACCTCGACCTGCATGGGCCGCTGGGTGCACGAGTTTGAGCGACGCACCGACCCTCACGGCCACGACTACTACTGGATGACAGGCGACTACGCCCCGCATTACCCGGCCGATGAGGATACCGACCTCTACAACTTCAATCGTGGCTGGATCACCGTCACACCTTGCCATGTCGACCAGACCGACCACGAGGCTATGCCCGCTATCGAGCGGTTGCTGCAATAAAATATGCCGTGATTCATGTGAAAGTATTATAAAAGTTGCTAACTTTGCAAATTATTTAGGAAACAACTATTATACACATTTTACAATATATGGCAGAAAGAAAAGTAAGAGTGCGCTTTGCACCGTCTCCCACAGGCCCGCTGCACATAGGCGGCGTGCGCACTGCGCTTTACAACTATCTCTTTGCACGCCAGCATGGCGGAACCATGATACTGCGCATCGAGGATACCGACAGCAACCGCTTTGTGCCCGGTGCCGAAGACTACATCAACGAGGCCCTCGACTGGCTGGGCATAGGCATCGACGAGGGCGTGCGGCAAGGCGGCAACTACGGCCCCTACAGGCAGAGCGAGCGCCGCGACATTTATCACACCTATGTGAAGCAGTTGCTCGACAGCGGAAAGGCCTACATCGCCTTCGACACCCCTCAAGAACTTGAACAGAAACGCAAGCAGGTCAAGAACTTCCAGTACGATGCCACGACGCGCATGACCATGCGCAACTCCCTGAGCCTGCCCGCCGAGCAGGTGAAAGCGCTTGTCGACGGTGGCGAGAACTATGTGGTGCGCTTCAAGGTGGAGCCAGGCCGCGATGTCGTGGTGCACGACTTGCTGCGTGGCGATGTGACCATCAACTCGTCGATTCTCGACGACAAGGTGCTCTATAAAAAGGCCGACGACCTGCCCACCTATCACCTGGCCAACATTGTCGACGACCACCTCATGCAGGTGAGCCACGTCATACGCGGCGAGGAGTGGCTGCCCAGTGCTCCGCTCCACGTGCTGCTCTACGAGGCCTTTGGCTGGGCCGACACGATGCCCGCCTTTGTGCACCTGCCGCTGCTGCTCAAGCCCGACGGCAAGGGCAAGCTCAGCAAGCGCGACGGCGACCGATTGGGCTTCCCCGTGTTTCCCCTCGACTGGACCGACCCGGCCACCGGCGAGGTCTCGAGCGGGTATCGCGAGGCAGGCTATCTGCCGCAGGCCGTGGTCAACTTCCTGGCCCTGCTGGGCTGGAACCCCGGCGACGACCGCGAGTTTATGACCATGGAAGAGCTCACGCGCGACTTCTCCTTTGCTCACTGCTCCAAGAGCGGCGCCAAGTTTGACTTTGAAAAAGCCAAGTGGTTCAATCATGAGTATCTCCTGCACACCCCCGACGCCGAGCTCGCCCGCGACTTCAAGCCCCTGCTGGCCCAGCACGTCGACGTGGCCCGGTACAGCGACGACTATATTGTTGCCGCCGTTGCAAGTGTGAAAAACCGCATCAACTTCCTCAAGGACCTGTGGCCCAATGCCCACTTCTACTTCGAGGCCCCGACCGAGTACAATGCCAAAGACGTGCGCAAGCGCTGGAAAGACGACACCCCCAGGCTCTTGACCGAGCTCATCGCGATACTGGAAACGCAGGATTTCGACAACGTCGAGAGCACCGAGCAGGCCGTGATGCACTGGATCGACGGCAACGGCATCCACAAGGGCAACCTCATGAATGCCATGCGCCTCACCGTGGTGGGCGAGTGCAAGGGCCCCGGCATGTTCGACATCACCAAGATACTGGGCAAGCAAGAAACCATAGCCCGCATCAAGCGCGGCATCGACACCATCAAGCTCGAAGCCGCTCAATGATGAGACGCCGTGCACTCACATTGCTCACACTGCTGCTGCTGCTGGCCCTCCCCTCGGTTGTGGCACAGCAGCTGGTGTGGAGTGTCGACTTCAACTCGCTCTTCAACAACCGCGAGGGGGGCGATGAGGCACGGCCCGACCAGACGTTTGTCTTCACCCGCATCAGCCCCGAGCTGGGCGTGATGCTGGGTCGCGACACCAGCAACGTGCATCTGCTCAAGGGCGGTGTCACCTGGTTTCAGCCGCTCAACGACAACCTCGACGGCTACAAGGTGCTGCCCGTCATGTACTACCAGTACCGCCATGCCGGCGCCGGCGACTGCTGGCGCGTGACCGTGGGGCAGCTGCCCCGCACCCTGCTCATGGAGCGCGCTCCGCGATACCTGTGGAGCGACTCGATGGCCTACTGCCAGCCCAACGTGCGCGGTGCCCTGGTCCAGTATGAGCGCGGTGCAAGCTATGCCGAGCTTTATCTCGACTGGCGCCAGATGCAGAGTGTGTCGCGCCGCGAGGCCTTCAATGTGGTGGTCGACGGCAAGTGGAGCCTGTGGAGCCGCAACAGCCGGCGCTTGTGGCTGGGCGGCTACTTCCAGTACAACCACCTTGCCAAGCGCAAAAACGCGCCCGAGGGCGAGGGCGTGAACGACGACGTGACCATCAATCCCATGCTTGGGCTCGACATGGGCCACTGGAGCGTGCCCGTGCACCTCAAGGCCGGCGCAGTCGTCAACCGCGAGCGCGCCCGCGTCGATGGCAAGTGGCACACGCCCTGCGGCTTTGTGGCAGGTGTGAACGCGCGCTGGCGCTTTCTCGAGGCCGAGGAAAACGTGTGGGCCGGCAGCGACCTGTTTCCGCTCTATCCCCGCTTTGGCAGCCAGCTCAACCTGGGCGACACCTACTACCGCGACAAGTTCTACAGCCGCACCGACCTCACGGCCCACATCGTGCAGAACGCCTTTGTCGACCTCAATACCTCCTTCACTTTCCACTACACCAACAAGACCACAGGTTTCTGGCAGCAGCTGTCCTGCCGCCTCTATATCGACAACCTGCTGTGGAGCAACCGCCGCTCGCGTGAGCGGCGCCTCAATAGCACATATTAAAACAAGTTTGTTTTTTGACTACGACCAGAGTACAACATTATGAATCCTCTTTATAATATAGGTATCGGCGCCTATCGGCTTGCAGTGAAAGCTGCCTCCCTGCGCAATCCCAAAGCCAGGAAAATGCTCGAGGGGCAGGCCAGCACTTTCTCTTATCTTAAAGAACGGCTCGACCGCAACTGCCGCTACATTTGGATTCACGCCTCCTCGCTCGGCGAGTTTGAGCAAGGCCGGCCCTTGATAGAGAAAATCAAGGCCTGCCACCCCGAGAAACACATCTTGCTCACCTTCTTCTCGCCCAGCGGCTACGAGGTGCGCAAGCACTACGACAAGGTCGACGCCGTGTGCTACATGCCCTTCGACCTGCCTTGCAACGTGAAGCGGTTTCTCGATCTGGTCAACCCCGAGATGGCCATCTTTGTCAAGTATGAGTTTTGGGGCAACTATCTCATGGAGCTCAAGCGCCGCGGTGTGCCCACCTATATCATATCGGCCATCTTCCGTCCCAGCCAGCGCTTCTTCCACCCGTGGGGGCGCATGTTCCGCCAGATGCTGCACTGCTACACCCACATCTATGTGCAGAACGAGGAGTCGCGCCGCCTGCTGAGCCAGATAGGCGTCGACAACGTCGACGTGTGCGGCGACACCCGCTTCGACCGCGTGATGCAGGTCAAAAACGAGGCCAAGGAGTTTCCCATCCTTGCCGCAATGACTGCCCACAGCCCGTTCACCCTGGTGATGGGCAGCAGCTGGCAGCCCGACGAGGACATCGTGATACCCTACTTCAACACCCATCCCGAGATGAAACTCGTCATTGCTCCTCACGAGTTTGATGCCATACGCTTGAAGCAGTTGCTACACAAGATAAAGCGCCCCGTTGCGCTGTACTCCCATACAAGTGCCGAGGCTGCCGGCAAGCTCGACTGCATCATCATCGACTGCTTTGGCATCCTTTCCTCGCTCTACCGCTACGGTTCGGCGGCCTATGTGGGCGGCGGCTTCGGCGCTGGCATCCACAACATCAACGAGGCGGCCGTCTACGGCATTCCGGTCATCTTTGGTCCCAACTTTGGCAAGTTCAGAGAGGCCAGCGACCTGATTGCAGTGGGTGGCGGCTTCAGTATCAACAATGCTGGCGACTTCAAGGCAGTGGCCGACAGCCTCATCGGCGACCACGGGCGACTGCACGCAGTGGGCGCCATTGCCGACAACTATATCAAGAATCACGTGGGCGCCACCGACTTTATCTATCAAGACCTATTCCCCGGCAAGTGACACTTGAGCCGCCCCTGGCGGCCCAGCGCCGTGACGACGTGTTGCTGCACCTGCCTGTGTGCAGGCAGAATTACACATTTTGCGCAAAAATGTGCGATGTGTTGATTTATTTCCCTACCTTTGCACATCAACGCGCTGCAATGCTGCCAGCCGGTGCAGCATTGCATCACTCACACACACATAACAACCCTCGAAATTATGATGAAGGAAAATACGATCAAGATTTTTTCTCGCAGCTTCAAAGAAAACTGGGACCTCCCGGCAGTGACCGACTACAACACCAAGTCGACCCTCACCTATGGTGAGTTTGCCCAGCTCATTGCCAAGATTCACTTGTTTTACAACGAAATAGGCATCAAGCGAGGCGACCACATTGCCTTGATAGGCAAAAACACCCCGTCGTGGGTGGCCACCTTCATGGCCACCATTACCTATGGCGCCGTGATTGTGCCCATCTTGCAGGAATTCAACCCCAACGATGCCCAGCACATCATCAATCACAGCGACTCGGTGTTGCTCATGTCGAGCAAGGCGGTGTTCGACAGCATCGACTTCGACATGCTGCACAAGGTGAGGGCCGCCATCTCGCTCGACGACGTGAGCCTGCTTGCCCAGAAGGAGGGAGAAACCGTGGGCGAGGCCCTGGCCAAGGTCGACGACCTCTTCAAGGCTGCCTATCCCGACGGGTTCACCCCGGCCCACGTCAAGTACCCCGAAATCGACAACAAGGAGCTCATGGTCATCAACTACACCTCGGGCACCACGGGCTTCAGCAAGGGCGTGATGATCACAGGCAACAACCTGGCGGGCAACATCGTGTATGGCATCGACTCGCAACTGTGCTTCAGGGGGAGCAAGGTGGTGTCGTTCCTGCCCCTGGCTCACGCCTACGGGTGTGCCTTCGACATGCTGTGCCAGCTTGCCGTGGGTGCCCACATCACCCTGCTGGGACGCATTCCCTCGCCCAAAATCATTGTCAAGGCCATGAACGAGATTCACCCCAACCTGGTGATTACCGTCCCGCTGGTGCTCGAGAAAATCTACACCAAGCTCATCGTGCCCAAGATAAGCAAGGGCATGCTGCGCTGGGCCCTGGCTGTGCCCTTGCTCGACAACCGCATCTACGACCAAATCAGGAAGCAGCTTGTCGACGCCTTTGGCGGGAACTTTGAAGAGGTGATTGTGGGCGGCGCACCGTTCAACGCCGAGGTCGAGGAGTTTCTCTACAAGATACGCTTCCCCTTCACAGTGGGCTACGGCATGACCGAGTGCGCCCCGCTGGTGAGCCACACGCCCTGGCGCGAGTTTGTGCTTCACAGTGCCGGCCGCGTGCTGCCAGGCATCATGGAGGCCAAGATACTGAGCGACGACCCCGAGAACACCCCTGGCGAGATATGCGTGAGGGGTGAGAACGTGATGATGGGCTACTACCACAACTACGAGGCTACCGACAAGGTGCTCGACGACGACGGCTGGCTGCACACTGGCGACATGGGCACCCTGAGCCCCGACGGCACCATCTTCATACGCGGCCGCCTCAAGACCATGCTGCTGGGTGCCAACGGGCAGAATATATATCCCGAGGAAATCGAGGCCAAGCTCAACAACATGGCCTATGTCAACGAGAGCCTGGTCGTGGAGCGCGAGGGCAAGCTCGTGGGACTTGTCTATCCCGACTACGACGTGATGGACGCCCAGGGCATCACCCGCGACAAGCTGCCCGATCTCATGGCTCAGGTGCTTGCCGAGCTCAACAAGCTGGTGGCTCCCTACGAGCGATTGTCGCGCATTGAGCTGATGGCCAACGAGTTCCAGAAGACCCCCAAGCGCAGCATCAAGCGTTTCCTCTATAGCCATTGATGCCGCTGTTACTCCAGTGCGAGTTGATGACTGAAGGTATTTACATTTAAGTTCACATAGATTAACACTTCGGAATTAAACCAATTATTCTGTAATTAAATGGTTGAATGACTGATTGTTGGTTGCTTGTGAATTGCAAATATTGTTTAAAAACATGTTTCTTAACACTCGGTTTTCGAAAAAAAAAAGGAAAAAATGTTTGCATGTAAAACTTTTGTTATAAATTTGCATCGATTTTAGATCACAAAGAAAAAAACATTGTTTTATTATTTTAAAAATTTTACGAAAATGAAAAAGTTAGTTTTATTACTTGCTGTTGTATTCAGCGTTGCTATGGTATCTTGCAATTCTAACAAGGCAGAGGAGAACTCTGCTGAGGAGACTAGCGCAGCTCAGACTGAGGAGGTTTCTGCTGCTGAGGAGACTAGCGCAGCTCCCGAGGCTAGCGCAGCTGCTGAGAAGAGCGCAGCTCCCGAGGCTAGTGCTGCTGAGAAGAGCGCACCTGCTGAGAAGAGCGCAAAATAATGTAGCGCTTTACAACGCACAGAACTAAAAAAACGGTTTGAAGCTGATTCCCTCACATGCAGGGAGTCAGCTTTCTTTTTTTTTACCTGTGTGTGGCTTGCTCGCGCGGTCCTGTCGCAGCCGGGGCAGCCTGGAAAGAAAACAACAAGCGTGCACACGCCCTGTAGCCGGGCTCTTGTGCACGCTTGCATTGTTTCACAGGTGTGGGGGGCAGCTCGCGGTCGCTGCCCTGCCTCCGCCGCCTCGCGGCGTCAATGGCGACGGCGGTTGCCGCTCTTGCGGCCGCCCTTGTCCTTGCGGCGGTCTTCGGCCGCGCGGCGTGTTGAGTTGCCGCGGTGGCCGCGCTGCTGGCGGCGCGAGGCCTTGCCGCCCTCATAGTTGTCGCGCTTGCGGTCGTCCTTGTTTTCCTTCCTGGTAAACCGGCTTGCCTCGGTGATGGGTGCCTTGTCGATGTGGTGGCTGCCGGCCGGGTTGTTCTTGTCGACCAGGGCAAAGTCGAGCTGCTTCTTGATGAGGTCGGCACGTGCCACTTGGATGGTGATGGGGTCGCCCAGCTGGTACTTCTTCTTGGTGCGGCGGCCTATGAGATAGTAATTTTTCTCGTCAAACTCGTAGAAGTCGTCGTCGAGGTCGCGCACAGGTATCATGCCCTCGCAGTGTGTCTCGTCGACCTCCACATAGAGGCCCCACTCGGTCACTCCCGATATCTTGCCGGTGAATACCTCGCCCAGGCGGTAGCCCATAAACTCCACGCTCTTGTACTTGATCGAGGCGCGCTCGGCATTGGCGGCCAGCTGCTCCTGTGCGCTCACGTGCTTGCACTCCTCCTCCAGGTCGGCCTGGTTCACGCTGCGCGCCCCCTTCTTGGCATAGCGGTCGAGCAGGCGGTGCACCATCATGTCGGGGTAGCGGCGTATGGGCGACGTGAAATGGGTGTAGAAGTCAAATGCCAGGCCGTAGTGGCCCACATTGTTGGTCGAGTACACGGCCTTGGCCATCGAGCGAATGGCAAGTATCGAGAGCAGGTCCTCCTCGGGCTTGCCCTTGATGTCGTCGAGCAGTTTGTTGATGCTCTTGTTCACCTCCTTGGCCGTGCCGTGGGTCTTCACCTTGTGGCCAAAGTGGGCGCATATCTCCCCGAAGTTGGCCAGCTTGTCGCTGTCGGGCATGTCGTGCACGCGGTATACAAAGGCCTTGGCATGCTGTCCTTTTTTCACCTTGCCTATGTGCTCGGCCACTTTGCGGTTGGCCAGCAGCATGAATTCCTCGATGAGCTTGTTGGCCTCTTTTGAGACGTGCAGCACCACCTTTATGGGTTTGCCCGTCTCGTCGATTTCAAAGCTGGTCTCCTCGCGGTTGAAGGCCACTGCGCCGTCGTCGAAGCGCTGCTTGCGCAGCTTCTGAGCCAGGTCGTTGAGCTTGAGCAGCTCCTGGGCATAGTCGCCCTTGCCGGTCTCGATCACCTCTTGGGCCTCCTCGTAGCAGAAGCGGCGGTCGCTCTTGATCACCGTGTGGCATATCTCGTAGTTGTAGAGCTTGGCCTGGTCGTCCATCTCGAAGATCACCGAGAAGGTGAGTTTCTCCTCGTCGGGGCGCAGCGAGCATATATAGTTGCACAGCCGCTCGGGCAGCATGGGCACCGTGCGGTCGACCAGATAGACCGATGTGGCGCGGCTCTCGGCTTCTTTCTCGATGATGGTGCCGGGCTTCACATAGTGGGTCACGTCGGCAATGTGCACGCCTATCTCCCAGCGCCCGTTGTCCAGCTTCCTTATCGAGAGGGCGTCGTCAAAGTCCTTGGCGTCTTTCGGGTCGATGGTGAAGGTGGTGACCTGGCGCATGTCGCGTCGCTTGGCTATCTCCTCGGCGGTGATGCCGGGGTCGATGCGGTCGGCCGCTTTCTCAACGTTCTGCGGGTACTTGTAGGGCAGGCCAAACTCGGCCATGATGGCATTGATCTCGGCGTTGTTCTCGCCAGCCTTGCCCAGCACGTCGATCACCTCGCCTATGGGGCTGTTGGCGTCTTCGGGCCACTCCACGATTTTCACCACGGCCTTGTCGCCAGTGGTGCCGCCCTTGAGCTTCTCGTTGGGAATGAAGATGTCGGTGGCCAGAAACTTGCTGTCGGTATTGAGCAGGGCAAAGTATTTTTTCACCAGCAGGGTGCCGGTGAACACCTGCTCCTTGCGCTCGAGTATCTTGATGACCTCGGCCTCGGGCTCCATGCCCTCGCGGGCTGCGCTGATGTGCACCAGCACCTTGTCGCCGTTGAGCGCGTGCATCGAGTTGCGCTCGGCCACAAAGATGGGCTTGCCGTCGTCGTTGGCCGTGTCAACACTGTTCTTGCCGTTGCTGCGGCGTATGAAGATGCCCTCTTCCACGGTGCTGCGTTGCAGGGCCTTGAACTTGCCCGGGGTGCTCTCGCTCAAGAAGCCGTCGATTTCGAGCTGCTCGAGAATCTCCACCACCAGGGCGCGTTGCTTGGGAGTCTTGGCCCCCACCTTGCTCGACACCTGCTTGTAGTTGTAGGGTATATTTTCCTCGGTATTGAAAAAGTTAATTACCTTGTCGTGGAATTCTCTGCGTTCCTGCTTCAAGGATTTGAGTTTATCGTTGTTTGCCATATATGAGATTATATTGCGTTTGTTTGTTTTGCATCGGTCACAGCACTGGTGGCTTGCAGCGCTGCCGGCCTCTCTTGGCCCCACTCGAGACACGCCTTGCCGTTGTGCTTATGGCCAGGGCCTGAATTGCCACCTACAAATTTAGGTAAAATTCTTGACAATTTTGTTTTGCGAGGCTAAATATGTGCTTTTCAGTGCATTTTTTGCGTGTTTTGGCCTCCTTGCCTGCTTGGCGGCGGTCATGCAATTAGCACTGCAGCCCCGGGCTCGTCGTTGCACAAGGCCCGGGGCTGCAGCATGCACCACGATGGTTGCGCTCACCGCTCGGGGTGATATTGCACAAAGGCCTCCATGGCCTCGTAGGTGGCAAGGCCCAGCGAGGCATACAAGTCGGCCGTGTCCTTGTTGCGGTCGATGGTCTTCTGCCACGAGAGCTGGCCGTCGCCGGGGTCGCGGAAGGGGGCGTCGTGTATCTGCGACTGGTGCTTGAGCACGCCGTTCACCTTGTAGGTGAACTCCTCGGGGCTCATGGGCACTGCCATCTCGATGTGGTCGATGTCCCACGTGCCCCACTGGCCGCGGTACATCCACATGCGACACTCTTGCATGAAGTCGGCCTCTTTGAGCTCGTCGATGGCCAGCAGCAGGGCGTTGGTGGCGCGCATGTGGGTGCCGTAGGGGTCGCTCAGGTCGTCGGCAAAGAATATCTGGTGAGGCTTCACGTTCTCGATGATTTTCTTGATCAGCAACACGTCGGCATCGGTCACCTTGCCACGGCCATAGGGGTTGCTCTCGTAGAAGGGCAGGGCAAGCTCGTGTATGTGGTCGCGTCTCACGCCCATGTACATGCAGCCCATGATCGACTCGCACGTGAGGATGCGGCCCTTCATAAACCGCATCTCGGCATTGTCGGGGTCGCCTGGCTTCTTGGCTTTGATGCCGTCGATGATCGACTGCGCCACCACGCGCCTGCGCTCTTGCGGGTAGCCGTAGTGGTCGCTTAACATGCTGTTGAGCATCAAGGTGCGCTCCAGGTCCTCGTCGGCCACGGTGATGTCGCCACTGGTCTGGAACACCACGTGCACGTCGTGACCCTGCTGCACAAGCCGGCGCAGGGTGCCGCCCATCGACACCACGGCATCGTCGGGGTGCGGGCTGAACACGAGCACACGCTTGGGATAGGGCAGTGCCCGCTCGGGGCGCGACGAGTCGTCGGCATTAGGCTTGCCGCCAGGCCAGCCGGTGATGGTGTGCTGCAGGTCGTTGAATATCTTGATGTTTACGTCGTAGGCCGAGCCAAACACGGTCACCAGCTCGCTCAGGCCGTTGTCGTTGTAGTCCTTGTTGGTGAGCTTGAGCACCGGCTTGCCCGTGTGCTGGCTCAGCCACACGATGGCGCGGCGCACGAGCTGCGGCGTCCAGTTGCAGCTGGTCACCTTCCACGGGAAATTGATGCGGGTGAGCCGCGTGGCAGCCTCCAGGTCGATGGTGAGCTTCACGTCGCGGTGCATCTGCAGGAACGAGGCGGGGTAGAGGTCCGAGATTTTGCCCTCGATGCAGTTGTACACGGCATCGATGCTCTCCTCGCCCCAGGCCACGGCATAGAACTTGCGGGCCGAGAGCAGGTTGCTCATGCCCAGCGTCACGGCCGTGTCGGGCGCTATCTCGCACTGGTAGGACTCGGCGATGCGCTGGCGGGTCTCGTTGCTCAGCAGCACCAGCCGGCACGACGACGACGACGATGAGCCAGGGTCGTTAAAGGCCAGGCCGCCCGTCTTGGTGAGCTGGCATATCACCACGTCGAGACCCCCGTACTCGTCGATGGTGGTCTCGTAGATTTTGCACAGCTTGTGCACGTTCTCCTTGGTGGCACTCGGGTCGAAGGTGTGGATGTTGTTGGGGTCGATGTCGACCTTGCGGAACAGCCGCTCGTAGAGGCGGCTTATGGTGCTCTGCGAGTCCTCGCGCACGTTGCCCAGCCCGAGCTCGCTCATGTTGAAAGCGACAACGTTGGCAAAGGTCACCTTGTCGGCAAAGTACAGCTTCACCAGCTCGTCGTACACGTCGAGCGCAGCCCGGCCGGCACCCAGCCCTATCACGCATCGCCCCTTCTCGCGCACGGTGCGGGTTATCTGGCGGGCAATGTCGGCAGCCACGTCGGCCGCTCCCTCGCTGGGAGTTTCCACTATCTTGGTATAGATTTTCTCGCAGCGCGTGAGCGAGGCCAGCTCCAGCTCGCTCTCGGGCCTGTACAGGCGGGTAGGCACCTGGTCGAGCTTTATCTTTGAACTTAGTTCAGTTATGCTATCCATCTTTTAGTTCATCAATGTTTTTGTCTAAATTTACATTGCAAGTTTACATTTCTGGTGGGGGTGGGCCTCGCCTGCCGGGCGCGCTCCATGCCCCTTGCCATTGCTTAGAAGCAAAGATAAGATTTTTTCTAAATATTAATGCAACATGTTGCTTGTTTTTTGATACCGGGCACAAAAAACGCCCATTTTCGGCACCTCGCCTCCCCGCCTGGCTTGATTGCCCGTTGAAGTGCTCGTTGGGGAGGGCGATGCGGCTCGCCAAAACAAGAAAATGAAGATTTTTTTGAAAAAAAACGGGAATAGTGTTGGTAATTCAAAAAAAAGTCGTACCTTTCCTAATTTGGCAGTTTGTTGTATTAACGTGTTGCTACACAATACTTTACATAGCAAAGTAATGTAGCTAATTTTTCGGTGTCGCAAAGATTAACCTTTGTTAACCTTTCGGTAGAACGCG